>OBYQ01000588.1_pt1 | contig 34708 bp, 39 predicted proteins | sample 1538221 | NCBI WGS metagenome assembly OBYQ01 (sample SAMEA2580200, study PRJEB22360) | human gut metagenome | biome: human gut; feature: human-associated habitat; material: faeces | place: Denmark | collected 2008/2010
AAAAAACTTTTTAAACATTTTTCATTTTACCTATTGACATTTCTTAGCTGGACTTTAAAATTGACTGTAACTTTTTTTTGGCACGATAATATGTAACTCGCGCCCAGGTATCTGTTTTTAATAACATAGTTCCTATCTCATTATAAGACATCTGTGAAAAAACATGGTATACAAAAACGGATTGATATGGTTCGGGTAATTCTGATATTGCGCGCATAAGTTCGTTGACCGAATCCGTTGACAAGACCATATCTTCCACACTTTGACCTTCAGACGGCATATGGATTATCTCACTTATTGGAGCATAGCGGGCTTCTTTTTTTATATAGTTAAAATATAGATTTTTGCCAATTTGGCATAGCCATACATATAAGCGGCATTCTCCTCGGAAATTATCCAAATTCAGATATGCCTTTACAAAAGTTTCTTGCGTAAGTTCCTCGGCGGTATTATGATTTCCACTTAGATGTAACAAGAAATGATATACCTGCTTGGCATATATTTCATATATTTCACTAAATGTTTCGTTTTCCATATCGACTCCTTTCTATTTTAAGGTAAATACACCAATAAGACAATTAAGTTATTATATTGTTACAGAATACTCTATATATTTTTATTATGTTTTAACACGGAACAGTAAAACATTACCTGTAAATATTTTATTAAATATATCATTAGGGATTTGCCTTAATCCACGTGCCGGATCAGCTATTACTATATTTTCACCTACACTATAAATAACCACAAAATGCAAGCTGCCTTCAGTTATTTCTAATTGTCCTATGCAGGGAAAGATTAAGGAGTCCTTCAATTCTTTAATTTTAATGCCAGTTGTTTCTAATGAGATTTTAGCTGCTGCTTTACATATATCGTCAAAACTTTGCCTTTGAGTTGGACAGTTAAACAATTTTCTATATTCTTCTAATTTAATACTTTTTCCATGGAAAGCACCAATCATTGCCAAGCATGCCACTCCGCACTCATAGGGATACTCTTGGAGTATAAGCGATATTTTCAAAATATACCTCCGTAATAATAGAGGCCCTGCCTTAACAGACAGAGCCCCCTTGTAATCAATAGTCACCGGGTTTACAGGTTTGTTTAAAAACTTTCGAAAAACGTCCAGATAACCGAATAAGCGGCTTTCCTATACCATGTGTCGCCTCCATCTGCGATGTACACTTCAGCGCCATGGGCGATTAAATAGTCTGCAACATCATTACCTACACCTGGCACGGAACGGAGAGCGTCTCCCTTATAATACGCAACGGCATGGGCAAAAATTTCTTCTGCAATTTCCTGTATGGTCATATCCTTAACCACATGGATATCCAGCAGATGGGCTCCTTCGCTTTTGCAGCTTTCCTTGTTTTTATAAGCAGCCTTCATTGGAATGTTTGCATCGCCGCCGGTAACAAGCTGCATTTCCTTACTGTTCATAATAACACTGTCTAATTTACTCATAAAAAAGCTCCTTTCTTAGAGGTGATTACTGATTACACTATATAAGAAGGACTTTGCTTTCTATTTGTAAACTGTTTTAATAAATAATATTTGTCAATAGAAAAATGATAATATTGACATTTTAAACAGACAGTATGCTCTACAAAAAGAACATACTGTCCATCTAAGCGTTTCACTTATAAATTGTCAAATTCCTTACGTTTCCCGCGATAGCAATGAATCACCCCTGGTAAGCATTTTCTGTTTTGTAATTGTAAACTACTCGATAACCCGAATCCGGAACTGTGGTATTATACTGGTCTAACCAGACGCCGTCATCGTCTACCCAATAGTAGGTATCGTTGACTTCTGATTTGATGTAACATTCAACGAACAGATAGCCGTCCTTGCCAAAGCAGTAATCTTTGCCAGCAATGGTCTTCCAAGCGCTGACCGGATAGGTGTAATTCTTTTCCAGATACCACCATCTGTTGTTGTCATTGTAATCTTTTACCCAGCCCTGGACAAAGTTACCACTAATCCAGCCATCTGTAATATGGAACCAGGGGTCTCCGTTAATCAGAACACGGCCTGTAGCCTGGATTCGAGCACCTGTATTCAATGTTTTTACAATTGCTCCAGTTTGGGGACTTGTCCTTACATTAACATTAGTTCCCTGAACTGTTAACTGTGCGCTTACCGGAATTTCTTCGATAGGTTCAGGTTCAACATAATTTGGTCTTGCAAATGTCACGATGGTATATCCAGAACCGCCACTACGACGTGTTCTCCGTAATACGGAACCTCCATTAGCAATATTACCTCCGGTATTTCCCTCAATCGTTTCATAGCTTCCATCGCTATTCCGGCTGATTACTAAGCCGATATGATTAACTTTGTTTGTGCTGTCAGAAGTTTTCATTAGTATAAAGTCACCAGTCTGTCCTGTGGAAAATAACCGCCCATTATTATAATGGTCATAAACGTATACCGTTGACGCAGTTTTTTGCCCATCACAGAAAATGTTGGAGGCCCCACATAATCGGAAAACATCCCATAAAAAGGTAACACACCAAGGATATGCTGCATTCGGGCCAGTGTCGCCATCATGCACCTCACGCCCATAATAATGAGTGTTGAATTGAACATTATTGCTTCCAGCCGGATTTTCGGCGACTCCTTCAAAACTTAACGCTTTGTTGATGATTGTTTCAATAATTGACATTTTCTTCTCTCCTTCATAGATAAATTTGTTATTGCTTTATAACCGGTTATACCTATTAATAAGGAGACCCTATGTCAATTGTAAACTCACATCTTCTATCAAATTAACCTTTTATTTGTCGGCAGACAACGTACCATAATATTTGTCATAAAAAAATTTAAGCTGCTCTTCCAATTTCTGCATCTTTTCTACAACCATTTCATCTTTTGATTTATTAATTCCCAGATATACATTTTGTGCTGCTTCTGAAACAAGTTTTCCCATTTCATAATACCGTCCCCCTCCATTATTCTGTCCTTCATAATTTTTATATAAAGAGGCAAGATAATGACCGTATTCTATGCTGCTTTGCAGTAGTTCCCTACTAGAAAAATAATCAGGATATCGGTCTTGAATAAATTGGTTTGCCGCACTCCAACGCTCATCAGATTCCGCATCGCCGAGAGCTTCTATAATGTTATAGCGGTCCTTCTCTGCATTATCTTCTGCCTGTTTTTTTAATTGGTTTATTACCACTTGCTTTTCTGCTACAAGGGCATCTATCGATTGTTCAGCCAATGTTTCAGAGAATGAAGTATCCATTGATGATTTACTCCTACCAGACGTTGCAATATCAAACTTAATGGTTTTTCCATATCCTACAAAATATAATGGCTCATTGCTGCCCATTCTACGCAGAAACGCAACTGATCCCTGAGCGCTTTTTCCCTTTTCGACAGTTAAATTATAAATACTATCACTGAGATGTTTTGTGAACTGCTCTGCATTGCTATCCCCATTAGAAAGTGCGAAGTACATCTTTGCCGAATCTAAAGAAGCATAATCTTCCATGATATAAATATTGTCTGGCGTTCCGCTATCATAGGTAACATTCAGAGTTACTACAACATACTCCATGCCATTCTCCGCTTTCGGAATTTCTGCATTACCTGAGATAAGTGTTTTATATGCCGATTCTCCTTCTTGAACATTCGTAACATTAAATGATACCTGTACCGGGACGTCAGTACCGTCAACCATCTGAAAACCGTCTATGGTTTTGATACTTCCATATAAAATAGTATCATCCCTAGTCACTGGTGCTGTTTCTATTGCGATGCTTTCTCTCTTTTGCTCTGCCCCCTCCGTTTCTGATTCAACAACTGCTTCTTGCTCGATTCCTTCCTCCCCTCCGCTAGAAATTGTGTCACTTTCATTTGTGATAGATATTTCACCTTCGTCTACTGTGCTTTCCATAGATTGTTCACTGCCGCCTGTTTTGAAATTATCGTTTTTACTTTGGGTACAACCAACTTCAATGATGCTTGCCACTGCAATTATTACAATTACCAAAAGTTTATTTACTTTTTTTATCATAGCGTCCTCCTCGTCTTTGCCTGAATTAGTGTCATTAAAAATTATTATACTCTGTATCACTCCTTTTCTCTAGTGACAAAACAGAGACATTTATATGTTATATATATATTACCAACAGTAATAATATCACATAACAATTGCTTTATCAATCTCTGAATCTTATATTTCTTACACTGGTCTATTTGGTATGTGTATACAGTACAATAAACTTTGCTGATTTCATGAAATCAGTTTACAAATCCTTCATTTAATCCTTATTACCAGATGTACATGTACAAAATAAAATTTGAATGGAGGAACAGATATGGCATTTACAACTTCACAGGCAGGAATTGATTTAATTACCTCTTTTGAGGGGTGCGAATTAACTGCGTACCAGGACACAGGAGGCGTATGGACAATTGGTTATGGACATACCGCCGGAGTTTATCCGGGTATGGTCATTACTCAGGCACAGGCGGTAGAATTTCTCAGACAGGATGTCAAAGGTGCAGAAAACACTGTAAACAGCAAGGTAACCTACAGCATTACGCAAAATATGTTTGATGCGCTTGTTTCACTCACTTTTAATATCGGACCTACGGCATTTAGCAACAGCACATTGCTGAGATTGTTGAATCAGGGGGATATTAATGGTGCCGCCAATCAGTTTGATGTATGGATTTATGATAATCATGTAATCCAGCCGGGTTTGGTAAGAAGGCGCGCTGCGGAAAAAGCAATGTTTTTGAATGGCACTCCCGCCCCGTCTAATGAAATCCCTGTCAGCGCCCAGTTGACCGTCCAGGGTACGAATGTAAATGTAAGAACCAGTCCGAATACCAGTGCTACTATCGTGAGGAAACTCAACACAGGTGCAAGCGTTCAGGCCACTGGCCGCATTTTGATTAATGGCGATCCCTGGTTCCATATCGCCGATGGCTGGATCAGCGGCGATTATGTACAGGGCTGGGTAAAGGACTACAATGATAACAACAGATGGTGGTATGTGGAAAAGGGGTATGCTTTCCCCATTAGCGTTTGGAAAACAATTGCTGGAAAAGACTATTGCTTTGGCATGGATGGTTATCTGTTTGTTGAATGCTACATTAAATCTGCAGTCAACAACACCTACTATTGGGTAGATGATGACGGTGTCTGGTTAGAACAGTATAACACTACAGTTCCTGATCCTGGCTACCGGGTGGTGGAGGATTACACTACTGAAAACGCATACCAGGGATAATTCTTTGATCCAGGCAGGTAAGTAGAATTGGCATTTAATCAGCTACTGCGGGAATCGAGCTTATGCTTGATTCCCGTTTAGAATCTGACAATGTCACTTTGAACCCATACATATTTGAGCACTACATGGTAACGTGAAGTTTTCTTTTCCTGTTATAGTATTCAACGAATAGAATCAGATTATATTCCTGTTTTTCATGTAATGTCGGTACATTCACGAACCATCACCTGAACTGTACAATGGTGAACTATTGGTGGAAAACCTAAATCTTTCATACATGGGGTCTATTTTAAAGCAGGCCCGCATTGCTGCAAAAATGACACAGAAAGAACTTGGTGAACGGGTTGGAAAAACTGCCCGATATCTCCAAGCCATTGAAAATGAGAAAAAGGGGATTGGTCTGGAGACATTAAACCGTATTCTTCGGGCGCTCAACCTCTCTGCAGATACCATTGTCTTTTCGGATAGAGATACAGACAGCAGTGAATCCGAATAGTTAATACGCTTAATCCGCTTGCTGAACAGCAGCGATAAAAAGTCCTGTTAGCCACAGTCAAGCAGATGTTAGAGGCTGAATGAACGGAACCACCTTCTTCGGAAGGTGATTCTTGTTTTTTCTCTGCCATTAAGTATTTCTTCAAGTGATTCCTTCAATGCATACGTCATCATGGCATATACCATACGCCGTCAAAAGCGCAGAGCTGCCCCCTAGCGGCGTTTTTTTTACGGAGTTATCTCCTTCAGCGTATAGAGCAGGCTACTCTTACCGCCGTTCTCGCGCCAGCGCTGCTCCTTTGTCAGCAGGCCCGCCTGAACCAGATCGGCAATGGCCCGTTCCACGGTTCTGCGGGAGAGCTGCAGCTCTCTTGCAATGGTTCCGATGGCGGGATAACACTGCCCCTGATGGTTACAGCGGTCTTTCAGGTACATATAGACTGTCTTGGCGCGGTGCGGCAAATCCTCGGCATAGATTGCAGAGAAATATCCCATAGGCACCCCCTAATCCGTGCGAAGCGGTGGACGGCGGGCTGCACCGCGATGCTCTTTGCGTTCCAGAGCCGGGGCCGGAGTATGAAGCTGACCTGACCCGGTTGCCGCGCCTGTAGACGGCAGCGGCGGTTCCTCCGTATCTTCCTCGGCATCGCAGTCATCTCTGCGTCGGAGGATCTCCTGCTCCAGCTCGAAGCGGTCAGCATAAGCCACAGGCCTTGCGGCCTGCTCCGCCACCTCGTAGGCATCGCCGAAGCGGATGCCCCATTTGAGGAACAGTGGAAGCTGTGTCTGCATGGGACAGCACCCGGTCTTTGCAAGAATGAAGTGGCCTTTAGGCAGCGTTTTCAGTTCATCCGGGGACATCAGCGGTCGGCTCATCATCTGCAGGCTCTGGCTGGGATCGTTTTTTCCCCGGCTGATGGAGCCGGACAGCACCGTCCGGTTGCCCAGTGCCTTGGAAAGAATGTCAGCACTTTCGGAATTGGGAGCAAAACCGCCGAACAGGATATCCTGACAGTTGTCGATGATGATGCTGGAACCTTCCTTGCCGTAATTTTTCTGGAGCTGCGCAAAACTTTGGATGATGGGTACCATCGAAATCCGGCGGGAACGTCCGGCACTGAACATCATCTCCATTGACTCAATTTTGGGAATCGTACCAATCTCATCAGCAAATACCATCACACGGTTCGGCAACTTACCACCATGTTCATCAGCAATGGTCAGCATCTCCCGGTAGAGCTGCTGGAGGAACAGACTGACCATAAAATACTTTGTATTATCTTCCTCCGGCAGCACAATGAAGATGGCTGACTTGCTGGTGCAGAAGGTTTCCGTGTCCAGTGCGCTGTCGAAGCACAGTATCTGCTCCATCTCGGAGTCGAGGAATGCATTCAGCCGGGACATGGCCGTGGACAGCACCGATGCCATCGCCTGATCCGCACTGTTGAGTGCCGCGCCTGCGAACCACTTGGCCTTGTGTGTAGGCGGCAGCTTATCCATGAGGAGCTGGAACAGGCTGCGGTTCTTGACAGGGGAGGGGACCAGCAGGTCTTGAATCAGCTTAAACACAGAAATGATGTGCCGTTTCTCCGGTTCGCAGAACTCCGCAATCAGCAGGATGACCGATGCCAGCAGTCCCTCGGCGGCATCGTAGAAAAAGGCATTTTGACCATAGCTGCTGGCCTCCGCTCCATCCGAACAGATGATGGTCTTTGCGGTAATCTTGGCGTATTTCTCTGCTTTGGCCTTTGCCGCCAGATTCTTCGGGTGCGCCAGAAATTCGTCCATATACTTGTTGACCAGTGTCAGGATGTTATCGCCGTCCGAGCGGGTGGGGTTACGCAGATCAAGCACAGAAATCTGGTAACCGTAGCAGTCCTTGGCTATCCCCGCGTAGTTGCGGAACAGATCTCCTTTGGTGTCGGTGCAGAGCCAGCTCATGCCGGAGGCGCAGGCGTACTCAATGTTTGGATAAAGAAAATTGGCGGTCTTGCCGACGCCTGCCGCGCCGATCATCAGACAGTGGATGTCGCCGCTGTCCACCAGCGCTGTAATGGCAGAGCCGTGCTTCTTGTAGCCGACCACCAGCCCCTGCTCTCCCGGCAGGGCTTTGCCGCGCCGCCAACGTTCTGGCTCGTAGGCCACCTGCGCGTAGGTATCCCTGATTTCTTTCTCGGTGGCGAACCGCGCCGTACCATGCTGACCATCGCCGACTGTCTTGGATTTGATGCCGTTCAGCGTGTAGTAATGCGCCAGCAGGGACAGGCCGCCGATAACGGCAAACATCCCAAGACCGACGCAGATGAGTAAAACAATCTGATGTGTCTGCAAGTTTTTCCTCCTTTCAAGCCATCTGCATTACCTGCCCGGTCGAAGATGTTTGTGTAATCATGCTTTTTTTCGTCTGCAGATCCTCGTTCCAGTCTTTTTGCCGCGGCAGGAGGGAAAACACCTCACAATATCCCTTTTCCTCAAGGATTCCAGTGAGCCTCTCCCGCGCTTTCAGTCCGGCCTTGTCGTTGTCGAGGCACAGGCCGATTTTCTTTACCTGCGGGTTTTCAACCAAGAGTTGAAGCAGAGCGTGTTCAGACACACCGCAGAGGGACACATAGCTGTGCCGCTGCCAGTCCTGCTGATAAAGAGAAAGAAAGGACAGCATATCAATGGGTGCCTCGAACACATACACCGTATCGCTCTGGCCAGTGTAATGGAAACTGAACCGTGGATCACATCCATCCACATTCCCCTTGAATGGTTCTCCCTGTGTGTAGGTTCCACGCTTGTGCGCATGGCGGGCAACGCCCTCCTTGTCAAATCCAACGAACACGACATTGTGATATTTGGCATCCTCATAAAGCATCTTCGCTCTGGCAAATGTGGAAACAATGTCCCGGTCAAGGCAGCGTGTTTTGGTAAGGTACGCATACACACGCCGCATATCATGGTTTACTTCTGGCAGCACGAATGGTCTGGGAAGTTCCGGCTTCCGCTGTTCACTGGAGCGGTACGCCTGCCCCTGTTCGCCGTTTAACAGCATCGTTACCGCATCCGGAAAGCTCCTGCCGTAGAACATCTGCACGAAGTCGATGGCGCAGCCGCCTTTCTCAGCGGCATGGTCGTACCATTCGTTGCCGCGCACCGTGATGCTGTGGTCGCTGGCCAGCCGTTTCTCCCTGCCGGACCGGAGTAGCTTCTCGCCCTGCCGAGTGAGAAAGTCCTCCAGATTCACAGCGTTGGCCCGCTGCTTCTGGTCATCTGTAAAATAAACATAGCCCATAAAAAGACACCTCCTAATCAATAGGTCTGCTGCTGCACAGGCTCCCGGTCATCCCGTTTGTGGCCCTGCGCCTGTTTTTTCTCCGCCAGCCTGCGTCTGCGCTTGCGGTCGATGTGGTATGCCGTGCCGCCCGCGGCCTTACGAACATCCTCACGGAACAGGTTCTCCAGCCGGCGGAGCAGTCTTGTGGCGGCAAGGAACGGTGAGGGATCGCGGAAGGAGTCTATGTGATCCAGTAAAAACTGCGCATAGATATTTCCCTGTATGGCAGACGCCTCCAGCAACGGAACCGCCTTTTCTTTGTCGCGGGGAACATCGTGGCCACAGAGGTACAGCTTGCCGAGAGCGTATTGTGCAAACTGATTTTCCTGCATCGCTGATTTTTCAAGCCAGCGGATTGCCGCTTCCACATCCTTTGGCAGATGCTCCCCAGACAGATACAGCTTTCCGAGTTGGTACTGTGCGTATTGATTCTCCTGACCAGCAGACCGTTGGAACAGCTCCACTGCTTTGCTGATATCCTGCTGGACATACTTGCCGTCACGGTAGATTTTAGCCAGCGCATACTGCGCCGCCGCGTTTCCGCCGTCTGACGCCTTGGTGATCCACGCCACAGCCTGCTCCGGATTGCCGGTTTCATTGTCCAGCCACAGCTTGCCCAAGGCATACTGCGCGTTTACGTTTCCCAGCTTGGCGGAGCGTTCCCAATAGTCGGCGGCCGCCGCATCGTCCTGCTCCGTGCCGGTTCCTGTGTGGAGCATCTGGCCAAGGCGGTATTGGAGCTTATCGTCATGGCTGTCTTTCTCCAATTGAAAAAAGCCATTGAACGCATCTATGAAATGCTTATCAGCAGCTTCCATATTCTTCTCTGTGCCGATCCCATCCCGGTACATCTTAGCCAGTTCATAGCTGGCATAGGGATTTTTCTGCGCCGCGGAACAGCCGTAGAGCTGGAACGCCTGCTCATAGCTCTGTTCCACCCCCTGACCGCGGTAGTACAATCCGGCCAGCGAATATTGCGCATACTTGTGGTTCGCTACAACCGCCTTGCCAAACCACAGAGCCGCCTCCCCATAGTCCTGCTCTGTGCCAAGACCGGCTGCATACATCTTTCCGATACGGTACTGCAGATAGGGGCGCTGTTTCTCTTTGACTGTCCGCTCCGCAGATTGAAAAGCGGCGAGGGCCTTGGCGTACCATTCCTGTGCGGCGGCGTTGTCAATCTCTCGGCCAAGGCCGTCCGCATACATCCTGCCGAGGTCATGCATGGCCAATGGATTGCCGGATTCCGCCTCCTGCTGGAATAAGGCAAATGCCTGTTTAAAGTCCTGCTCGGTATCCGTACCGCCGAACAGGAACAGCCGCGCTTTTTTATAGCGATCGCTCCACATGGTGTTGCGGCCGGAGCCGCCAGCGTATCGGACGGACTCCCTTTCAGACGGCGTCCAGTCCGGTTCCGGCGCTCCTTCATCCTCCGGCACTGTCGATTCCACCGGTTCGACCGGATCAGCGGCGCTCTCCGGCTCCGGCGCTCCCTCATCCTCAAATGTAAAATGGTGACCGCCCAGCTTCATTGCTTCAGCAATCACCATGTTTTTGATACTCTTGAATTGTTTCTGCTGGGATAGGGGAGGCAGAGGCGGCACGGTTTTCTGATAGGTCAGCAGGATTTCATTCTGCCACTTGCCCCACGCCTGATACAACGCATCCACCCGGCTGTCCTTTGCCAGCTCATCTACGATCTGGTCCACCAGATTCTTCACATCCCGTTTGAGGTAGCCATACACTTTTTTGCCGCTGGTGTTTTGCAGTCGGCTGGCCAGCAGCTCCATCTGCTCTGCAATCCACGGGCTGGCCATCGTGTCGGAGCGCAGCGCATCCAGAAGCTCCTGAAGGACATCGCCAGCCCCGGACTTTAATTCTGCACGAGCCTGATTCTGTTTCTCATAGATATTGGCAAAGTCCTGCCGGAAGATATCGTGTGCCAGTTCCGAACGCATGGCCTCGATGGACGTCTCCGTGAGAAAACCATCGTTGTCCTTTGCTGAATAGACCATCAGATGCACATGGGGATGATGCCTCTCATTGTGGAACGCGGCATACCAGCGCAGGTTGGCGCTGTCGATTTTCATGTGCTTGCAGAGTATTGCCCGTTTGGAGCGCAGCAGCACCATCCACTGTTCGGCGCTGTCATAACCGAGCCGGGCCGCATCCTCCCGGCGCAGGGAAATAACATGCGTCCAGACCGGGCCTTTGTGATCCGCCACCTCATCCTGCACCTTTGCCAGCACTACTGGCTTACCCGCATCCGTAAACAAACCATGCTCGCCGACACGCTCCACACGGGGGCGGTTTGCGATGTAGTCCACATAATTTTCTTTCTTGGCCACGAGGTCGAGGTTCTGTTCCAGCGCGCAGGAGATAAATTCCGATGCGTTTCCGATGGTCGGGTGTGAAAGAAAATCCGCGTATTCCAGCATATCTTTGGATGCCGGGATGTCGCGGACGAGCTGGCGAATCAGCCTGCGCTGGTTCACCGTTGCCGGGAGCAGCAGCTTGCTCTCGTCAATCTTCTCCACACCTTCACGGTTTCCGATGTAGCGGACATAATTTTCAAGCTGGGCGGGCGGCGCATCCCGCAGATAGCGGGAGGTGAAAATAATTTTTGCCATAGAGGGACTCCTTTCCGGCAAGACAAAAGGAGCAGCCTCAGCCGCTCCCTCTGTCCTTTTTTTACTTTTACAGCACGCCCAGCTTCTTCAGCAACTCCACGCAGTCTTTCGCCCCCCGCACATAGAGGTGCCTGCACTCATGGTCGGCGATCAGATTAGTTTTTACAAAGTAATCCTCCAGCACCTGACGATCCTCCGGCGGCAGCTTTGCCAATATCTCCTGCCGCTGCCGTGACAGTGCGCCGGTTTCTTTGTATAGCTGCTGTTCTTCCTCCGCACAGGTTTCCCTGCGGTTAAGCAGTACCGTTTCCGTCATCTCCCGGATGACAAATTCAAAAATTTCATTCTTGTCCATACTCAATCAGCTCCTTTTTAGGCACACCATAAACGATGACGGTGCGTCAGTCCATATCCAAACCCAACAAATATTTTCTCACAATTTAGGTTTCGCGTTTCTGGTATTTATATGCGCTTTCAAAATCAATCGCGCCATTGATGCGTTTGACTTCCTCCAGACATTTTAAGTGTAGCTTGTGCAGGGCTTCCTCGTCAACCTCATGGGTGTACGCAATCACATGGGCCAGCTTGGACAGCTCCACCGCCAGCTTAAAGTCCATCCGGGCGATACGGTTCTCGCTGTCCTGCACCGTGCCAGTCATGACGGACGAGAGGGACTGGAGCAGATAGTCCTCTGCTTTTTTCGAGGTGAGATAACCGCAGTAAAACCGCAGTGCTTCCCCCACAAACTCATTGCGGGAGCGCACCTCTGCCAGTCCCAGCAGGCTGTCGCATAAGTCCAGCACTTCCTGCTCCAGATAAAGTCCTACCCGCCGCATTGCTGCTTTTTCTTCCACCATTTCGGCCCCCTTTCCCCGGATTTCCCGCTTGGTATTCACGAAACCGCCCACAGTATGGGCATTTACGGGCGGTCAGGCATCAAATTTTTCAGAAAGCGCCGGAACAGTATTCAAACATTGTTCCCCGCACGGCTTTGCCGGGCGGTGTTTTCCGGGGTTAGGCTGCGAAAGCAGCATAACCCCTTTAACCTGCACACATTTCGACCCTGCCAGTTCCCCCTAAACTCCAGCCACAGCAAGGCTTTTTCAGTCTTTTTCCAGAGTGGCGGCCACATTGCCCCAACGCTGGCGAAACCAGCCACAGGGGTACACGGATGCCACCCTGCCCCGAAAAAGCCCACACGGGGCGTCACAGGTGCAGACACGGGGGAGCGGCTGGCTTTCCCGCAGACGTACTTATCAGGCGTTGTCCTCCGGCTGGGCATCTTCCACCGGACGAGGCGCGGGTCTGGACGGCCTGCGGGTGCGGTCTTTGGCTCCGGCTTCGCGGATCACCTTATCATCAATGTACTCACGGGTGGCCTGCGGCACATATTTTTCATACAGTTTCTGGATCGTTTCGTTCAGCTCCGCCTGCAGGTCGGCATCCTTTTTGCCCATGTGGAAGGTCAGTGCGTCCAGCTTTTCAGTGTTGAACGAGAGCGTCAGGGTAGTGTTTTTCATTCGGGCATCCTCCTTTTCACAGCTTCATTTCCGGGGACTGCGCTGGCGCTTCTTTCGGCGCGGCCACCCATTTTTCATAGTTTTCTTCGGAACAGTAGCCTGCCAGCATGGTGGAAAAATCCTGCAGGCGGTATGGCTTCACACCTGCAAGTTCTACCTGAAGCCCGTAGGCTCCCGCATAAATTCGGCACACTTCCGCGTCCAACACATCGGTCCATGCCTGCTTCCCGGCATCCGTCAGGGTATTCTCCGACAGTTCCACGATGGTGGCCGGATTGATGTTCACCTCCTTGTGAACGAGGTGAACATCGGCCAGAGGGATGCGGAGCAGTTCACAGAGCTTCTGCCGGGAGCCGTCTGTCTGCACAGCTTCCGGTTCCGTTTCCTGCTCAAAGTTCCGGCAGAAATCGAGATAATAGGTCACATCAAAGCCATTTTCATCGATGGACAGATCCGCAACCTCCGGGCGCTCACACAGCATATTTCCGATGAGCTGCTGAAAAAAAGGCTTGCCCTCCACACACAATCCGCTCTGTTGTTCCAGTTCCACAAAGGACAGAATCCAGTTTCCGCTTAAGGTATTTTCGGTACCGTCCTGTATGATAAATTCCACCGCTTTGCGGGCCTGCCGCTCCAGTTCCTCCAACGAAAGGTACCGCTGATTGCTGGCGGCGGCCAGGTGCTCCGGCGTATCCTTCTGGTAGTATTCCTCCAGTTCATAGCCTGCTTCCTCAATCTCGGCATTGGTCATGCCAACACCGTTATGCAGACAGTCGTACAAACCAAATCCACTCTCAACCTGGCTAATGTAGCCGAGCGCCTGATAAAACAGGCTTTCTTCTCTCCTTTCCGTCATTTACACACCTCCTTGTTTTTCTATGGGAACAGCAACAGCCGCCAATGCTCTGGCGGTCTGCCGCTGGTTTGTTTTCTAGAATAGCTGTTTGAACAGCTTCAGGCCGTCTTTCATGCCCGCCAGATAGAGGGCGGTGCATTCTTCCTCCGAGACCATCATGTCGTCCGTCAGATGGTCGTCCAGCCACTCCCGCTCTGCGTCCGGCAGGGATTGCAGGATGGCATCCATCCGTTCCATATGGTTTTTACTTTTATCCCTCCAGTCCTCCGGCTTCCCCTTGGCAAATCCCTTCCGTATGGATTGGATGCGCTCGGCCAGTAGTTCTCTTGCCATCTCATCCAGTTCTTCCATCGTTTTTCACCTCCTTCCGCGACCGAACATACTACAGAAATCCCGTAAAGTCGATACCAGAATGTACTAAAATCATGTCCTTTTACAATTATGAGTGATAATAATTTGCACGTTTTTTACAATTATGTTTGATAAAATATCTGTTCGATGTAAAAGCAGCGCTACCCCTTTACGCAGTCATGCCATATTATTTTTTTGCCAGCAGATATGCGTTCCGATAACAGCCCTGTATTATCAAACATAATTGTCATTTTCACGCTATTTTTATCAAGCCAGTTGTCATTTTTCTGTCAAAATGGCTTTTATCACTTTTAATTGTAAATTATCAATCATTTTTGCAACTTTATCAGTTATAATTGTCACTCAACAAATCAACCGGCAGGCAGCCTGCCCACGGCATAAAAGTGTTCTGTCCAGTAGACGGAATTGATATTCGCATAGCCAATCGGGGAGCCACAGTGCAGCATCTGACCCGCACCAACATAGATTCCAACATGACTGACCGGCCCAGACGAAGCATAGGTACGGGTGAAAAAGAGCAGGTCACCCGGCTGCATCTCCGCTTTCGGCACGAGGGAACACTGGTCATAGATACCAGTGGCCGTGGTGCGCGGCAGGTTGTAAACGCCGGAATGCGTATAAACCCAGCACACATACCCGCTGCAGTCAAAGGATGTCGAAGGGCTGGAGCCGCCCCACACATAAGGGTATCCGATATACCTGGTGGCCTCCGCCATCAGCGCCGCAAAGCTGCCGTCGCCCATAGACACACCGGGCGGCAGGCCGTTCCCTCCGCCTGGAACAGCGGCGGGGCCATACATTGCCAGCAGGTAAATCCGGGCGGCATTAGATTTGTTCTCTGCGGTGATTGTCCTGCCAAGCGCGGCGGAAAGGTTCCCATAAACGGCTTCCAAGTCTATAATTGGAACAGCTACGGTATAGGTTTCGCCATCCTCATCCTCCCGTTCCTCGTAGGTCACGAAGCAGTCGGCAAATCTCCGGTAGTCCCCGTCGTTCATCCGGGGCTGATCCGCGCCGAAGAACAGAGAATAAAAGATGGATTTCACCCGGTAGGCGTCCACCTCTCCGTCCTCGGCCATGCCGTTGATCTCAGCCAAGGCCGCATCCAAGTCCGTGAAGCTGCCCCGCATCTTTTCGATGTACATCCGGTAATCCGCGGGAAGTCCAGAAGATAAATAGCCGCCGTTGAATGTCAGATCCACGGCGGCATTGTTGTGGTCTGCTGTGCCGGACAGAGTGCTTAAGAGAACCACAATGATTAAAATGAACGGCGTCAGGATGGCGGCGGCCACCGAAGCGATGGCCGTCCATGTGCGTTTATCCGTTGCCGCAACAAGGGCGGCCTTGGCCGCCAGCACGGCGGCGGGTGCTGCCATAGGCGTTTCCTCCTTTCAGGGCGCTTGAAACAAGCCCCGTAAAAGGAGCCTATTTCAGCGCCGGTTCTGTTTTCTTTTCTCTGATGATTTCCAATGTCACCGGGTGGATGATGGTGATCTCCCGCCCCAGCTCTCTGGCATAGCGGACGGTCCGCCCGGTTCTGCTGCGGGCATCGCCGTCCCATACCGCCAGCACATGGCCGCTTTTTTCCACCATGTAGTGGCTTTGTTTCTTCATGCAGTCACTGGTGTAATATCCCTGAAGCTGATTTTCATAATCGCTCCGGACAATGATGTCATAGTACCGTTCCCTATGAGGAACCGTCCATCTTGCCGCCTGTTCCTCATAGGGAATCGCACACTCCAGCGTTACCTGCGGATGGGTTTCCTTCAGTTCCAGCGCCAGTTCGGCGCAGATCATATCAATCCCCAGCGCCAATCCGGTTATAAAACAGCTCACTTCTTCCTCGGTAATCAACCGCACCATCTCCTGACGGAGCCGTTCCTTCAGCCGCACACAATCCGGATGCTGCTCGTCAAACTGGAACGGAAGCCGCTGCGGGCGGTGTCCCGTAAAACAGCAGGTTCTTTTAACCTCCATGATTCATTTCCTCCTTTATCCTCTGTTGATGATACTAATTATACTTGACTGAGGTTATATTTCAACCTGTATCAATGATGTTTATATTCAATCGAGTAGGATAAACTATCACTATAAAGGATGAAGGGCGGTGTTGGTTTGAAAAAACAGCTTAACGTAGAAATTGGGGGAAGGATCAGGAAGTGCCGTGAGACTCTGGGCTATTCCCGTGAAACACTTGCGGAAAAAGCGGAGCTTGCCAATTCTTTCATCGGAACGATTGAGCTTGGCAGCGGCAGCTTCACGGCGGAATCCCTGATCAAACTCTGCAGGGCGCTGGGGACATCCGCCGATTACATTCTGTTTGGCACGGAAGAAAAAGGGAACCTGTCAGCCATTAATGCCATGCTCTCCGGCCTTCCTCCGGAATACATTCCCTATGTGGAAGAGCTGCTGGCCGCCTATGTGAAATCAATCCGGTTATCCGACAAGTAAGCCGCATCTGAATGGATGCGGTTTTTTATTTTAGCTGATCCCAGCCTCCCATGCCGAACAGGGACTGCTGGCTGAACTGGCTCTGCTCCCGCATCAGCTCCCATGCGTGGTCGATGGCATCGTCAAGCACCTGCGTGTCAAAGCCCGCCGACTTATATCCCTCCCGGATGACCCCGGTATAACAATCCGATGGGGCGCCAAATTCATGGCCGGGCGTCATGATGTAAACCATCGCGGACACCGTCTTGCCGTCCAGTTCCACATCCATCATCTGCTTGCCGTAAAAACTGGGATATCCTTCGTAGCGGTCGAGCGCTGCCTCATCCATCTGCCGGATTTTCCAGAGCAGCACAGGGACGGAGCTGCCCTCCTTTGGCTCCACCGTGGCGACTGCGCCATAGCGGCTGCCGCGGAACAGCAGCTCATAATCTTTCAGTTCACTTTTCCCAACCACCTCGGCGGTGGGGCAGCGGAACGCCATCTGCGGCAGGTTTAAATTGCTGCCATAGGCAATATAAAGCGTAGGTTTTCTACTCATGATTTCCTCCTTCACGATTCATAGTGCGGATTCACATCCGCATGACAAAGGCCGGTGCTTCATCGGAAGTCCCGGCCTGTTCAGTCTGTTCGTTTGTCTGCTCCTGCGGGACGGCTCCGGCAGCGGTGTGCTCCAGCCTTGCCTGCTCCCGCTCCTTTTCTCTTTTCTGCCTTAACCGCTCCTTTTGCGCCTCGGCCTGCGCCGGATCGCGCCATGCGATACAGCCGGGGAGATTGGCCAGCAGGTGCCGGGGGGGGGGGGGACAATCAGCAGCCATGAGCCCCAGCCGCAGCAGCCAGGTGCGGAAGGTATATTTCTCGTTGGTGGTCTGCGTTTTCCTCCGGCTGGCACAGCTCTGGTTTAACGCCTGCGCCCCGATGGCAAGGCAGAACTGGATGTAAGCCTTGATTTTCCCGGCGTGGAGCGTCCCATTGAACAGCCGGAACTCCACCGTGCCTTTCTGGAAGACCGAGTGCAGGTTCAGGCAATGGTAGCGGCTTCTGTCATAGTGCTCATGGCTGCGGCTTGCTCCGTTGTACCAGATCCGCTCCACCTCCTGCATGTTTCTTGGCCTGCGTCTGTTTAATTCTTCAAGAAAACGCTCCTCCACCGGCTGGCACCATCGGTCCTGACGGGCCACGGAAACCCCCAGGGCCTTGTAGATCAAATCCTCCTTGGATGCCATGATGTTGGTGATATTGCGCAGCGTCCGGGCGTCAAATGGGGAGGCGTCGATATGCACATGAATGCCGCAGCTTCCGTTTGTGATTGCCCCGGCCTCCTTCAATTTGCGGATAATTTCCTGAATCGGGACAATATCCTCATACTTACAGATGGGACTGACCATCTCTGTCTGATATTCGACACCGGCAGAAACCTTACGGTTGCCCACCTTACGATGCGCGTCAATACTGGAGTCACTCATAAACTTCCATTGACGGTCCTGACTGTCCAATGCGGCGTAGGTATCATAGTAAGTTCCAAGGTAACGGGAGGTTGTTCCAAAGTATTCAGCAGCCACTTCGGCGGCTTTTTCGCGGGTAATGCCGGTCATTTCAATCTCAATGCCGAAGCGTTGGTCTTTTAAATCCATGCGCTGTCGCCTCCCTCCTTATCTGCCGCCTGCTTTTCCGAACAGCTTCGCCTTATGCTCCGGTGCATTTACCATCAGGTTATACCGCTCGTTGCCGCACTTGTAGAGACACACGCCGCGCTGCGGATAACGGATCAGGTTGTATTCGCTGTCCTCAAGCTGCAGGGTATCCGTATAAAACTTGGCGTCAATACTGCCCGCGTTGAACAGGAACTGGTGCGTGGGGATGGAGAACAGGGGCTTGGTGTACTCCCGGACGCCGTCCAGATTGAAATCCTCCAGGTTCTGGCTGGCGATAATCACCGCCGAGTCCTTCTTCCGCACACGCTTCATGAAGTTCCGGACATATTCCACGGCGGTTAAGTTGGAGAGGAACAGGTAAAATTCATCCAGGCTGGCGGCGGTGTTCCCCTCAGTCAGGAGCTCATCGCTCATGAAGGAAAGCACGTTGAACAGCAGGGCATTCTTTAAGCTCCGGCTGGCTTGCAAAAGCCCCTTCACGCCGAAGGTGACGAAGCTGGAATCGGTGATGTTGGTATGCCCGTTGAAGAATTTACTCTCTGCGCCCACGCACATGGAGTTTAAGCCCAGCAGGATGCTCTGCAGCATTTCCGCCGTGTAGAGCTGCCGCCTGCTCTCGTCAAAGCCTTTGTACTCCCCTTCGATAAAGGCATACAGGTCAGACAGGATGGGATAATCCTCCGGCTCCAGACGGTCAAATTCGCTCTGGTCACTGATGCCCCATTTGGCGTACAGCTTTTGAAGCATAATCTCGATGACGTCAATCTCCCGGTCGGTGAAATCCTTATAGGTGCGGAAAAGGTCCTTGAGAAAGCTGATGTGCTGGGAAAGTCTTGAGCCGATACGGAAGGTCTGGGGTGCGTCCATATCCTCCGGACTGCCGGTTTCATCCCATGTTTTCGGTTCCAAAGGGTTGATGATGTACCTGCCTCCCATCAGGTCAATGAAACAGCCGCCGAGGTTATTGGTCAAATCCTCGTACTCCATCTCAGGATCGAGCGCACACACCCGCATACCGGCTTCCCGCAGGTTGGTCAGCAGGAGCTTTAACAGGTAGCTCTTGCCCTGACCGGAATTACCGAGGATCAGGATATTGGCGTTGGTCTTGTCATCGGCGCGGCGGTTAAAATCCACCAGCACGTTGCTGCCGAACTTGTCCCGTCCGATATAAAATCCCTGCGGATCGGTCTTACCGCTGTAGTTGAAGGGATATAAGTTGGCCACACTGCTGGCGGGCAGGACACGCTCGAACTGATCCCGGAACAAGTTCCAGCCGGTAGGCATCACACACTGAAATCCCTGCTGCTGACGGAGCATAAGCCGGTCCACATTTAACTTGGAGCGGATCAGCTCCGTCAGCACCTCGGTCTGCAGGAGCTTTAACTGGTCGATGTCATGGGCGCACAGCTCCAGATAAACTGCCGCGTGAAGTAACGGCTCCCGGTTCCGGTGCATCTGCGCCACGATGGTGGTCACGTCCTGCAGGTTGGATTCCGCCAGCACCGTCTGCTGGAGGTCGTTGGTGTTGCTCCTGTCCATGCGGTTTTTGTTGGCCGCATTGCTGATGATTTTCTTTTCCTCCACCGGCGTGACATGGCGGGTGTAGATACGCAGGGTGACGCCATCTTTTTCCCCAAGATGCGACAGGATAGCCTGCTCATCGGTGGCGGTCGGATACTCCCGCAATGCCCACACACAGCGGTAGGTGTTGCCACAGATGAAGTGGTCAGTTTCAAACTTGATAACGGAGGGCGCGATCATGTCCAGAAACTCCTGAATATGCACATCCTCCGCAGCCGCCGTAGGGGCGGTTCTCGCTCTTTTCAAATGGATACCTCCTTGATTTTGGGCATAGAAAAACGCCGGACACATTTCTGTATCCGACGCATGGTCAATTCTTTTTTCTGTTGTTACATTAATTCCATTCCTGACAATCCCTGCTCCATCTTGGGAAACGGGATCTGAAACAGTCTCAGGATTTCCTTCTGTGATTCCAGCTCCCTTTCGGCAATAAACTGGATAAAATCATGCGGGTCACGGTGCGCCCTTTCCAGCAGGGAGATATAATCCATACGCAGAACCGGCGGAATCACAGCCGGAAGATAGCCATCCTGAATGAGCGCCAGGTTCATCATCAGGCGGGCGACTCTGCCATTTCCGTCCTTAAACGGATGGATGAACACAAAGCGCCTGTGAAGCTCGGCGGCAAATTCCAGCGGATGGAGCCGCTCCCGTTCCCCAGCCGCCCATTGAAACAGACCGGTCATCTCCCTGTTCAGCTTTTCCGGCGCTGTCGTCGGGTAATGGGAGCCGGTAATGACTACTTTCATATCCCGGTACCGCCCGGCATAGTCAGGCTCAATATTCTGGTAAAACAGTTTATGCATCCGCAGCACGGCGGACTCGTCAATGCAACGGTTCTTCATCAGGGAGAACATAAAATCATAGGCCCTGGCGTGGTCCACCGCCTCAAACACATCCCTCATCGGCCTGCCGCCCACGGTCAGCCCTTCCTCCAAAAGCACCTTGGTTTCGCTCTCGGTCAGGGAATTTCCCTCCAGCGCATTGGAGGTCCATGTCAGCCCAATCCGGTAATAATCCTTTATCTGATCCAGCATTTCGCCCTCAAACGGACGCAAGGCATTGATTTCTTTCTGAAAGCGGTCCACTTTCTGCAGTACTTCCACCGCGTCACCATCCTCTCGTTTTTCTTCTGATTATCATACCACAATACCGCAAAAAAAAGTAGCCTTTTCACCAGGATATTTGGGAATACCCACGGCTTAATCCTCCGGAATGATCCAGCGTTCCCCATCAAAATCCTCAAATTTTTCCGTGGTCACGTTCTGCTCATAGTACACGGCAAGGATACGCTTGATGTCCTCCCGGTCGGCCCGCTTTACGGAAAACCCCTGTTCCTTCAGCGATTTTTCTATCCGTGAAAGATAGGGGAACACCTCGGATTCCTTCTCATCCTTCAGCCGGATCATGATTAAAAATTCACGGGCGGTCGCCATCTGCACCTGTATCCGGTCGAGGTGGGTCTGGTCTTTTTCAAGGAGTTTCCTCACCACGGGATTGTCCTCCTGTTCCATGCGGGAGCGCAGGAACCGCTTGTTGTCCTCGAAGCTCTCCCGGCTGTTTAGGCACAGCATTTCAATCTCCGCCACGCCCTTGAGCACCGTCATCAGGGCATAAATCCGCGCCCCGACGCTGGCCTCGGACAGTACGGAGATGTTGGAGGGCTTGACGATGAAATATACCAGCTCGCCCTGCCCGTGGGTGACAAGGCTGTAATCCGTGACGGCCTCGGCCCCGATGAGCTGGCGGGTAGAGGCTTTCTCACGGGCCTGTTTCTTCCCTCCTGCGGGGACGGTGTCTTTCTTTCTGCTCATTATCTGTACCTCCATTCATAGAGCTGCTGGCGGGTAAAAAAGAACCCGCAGGCATACTTGATAAAATCCAGAATGCTGGTGTCGTCGAAGCGGATCGTCAGAAAGGCGAACACCGCCGTCAGGACGATGGGCGGGAAGAACCCGGCCTGCGTCAGCGCCAGAATGGATACCACCGCACACACGCCGATGATGCCGATGTCTTTTAGCTGCCAGAGCCACAGCGTGGCCTTGGATTTTAAATTGTCAGGATAAATATACAAAATTGTTCACCTCCAAGTGAAAACCGCCGAGGCTCCATGGCTCCGGCGGTTTGAAATGTCTGTCATTATGATTCCTCTTTTTGTCCGGCTGTGTCTGGTTCAGCGTTCTCCGCTTCAGCCAGCGCCTGCTCAATCAGGCTAATCACGAAATCCTTTTGGCTTAAACCCGTCTTTTTCAGATGCCCCTTAATCCTCCCGAAGAGTTCCTCCGATACCTGAAACGCCAGCGTCCTTGTCTTGCCATCCATTGCTTTCCCTCCCATCTCAAAGTGTTCTTTTAATACCATCTCAACATACTGGCTCAGTGTCAGCTCCAGTTTTTCCTGCTCCGTCCGCGCCTGCGTGTGCAGGGATTCGGGAATCATGGCGCAGAGATTTTTGCGGTTTTCCATGCAGTGTAACTCCTTTCTTCTGATTCTTTATAAGCCAAGTATATCGGCAATGTGAGGGAATAGCTATGACCATACCCAACAAGGATTTTCTCCAAAGGGAAGCAGATGTACCAATGTTACATAGCCGGTTTTTCTGGTTCCTCTTTGAATTTTTGTAAAAAATAAGCGATGCCGCGCAGGAGGAAATCCACACACGGTACCGCCACGCTGTTTCCCAGCGCCTTGTAACGGGCGGAATCGGATGCTCCGGGGATGTCTGTCCATCCGTCCGGGAAACCCTGAAGCCGCTCACACTCCAGTGGAGTCAAACGGCGAATTAAGTTCCTCCGTTCCACAATACATTTATCCTGCGTGACATACTGGCTGTTGATGCCTTTCCCATCGTCCTGGCACAGCGTGCCAACAGTTTCCTGATACGGCTGACAGACCAGATCTGTGGCGTCTTTATGCTGCCTTGCGCTCTGCGTGCTGACCATCTCATCTGGCTGGAACACATCCACCCTCTGGCGGGAAAACACCGCATGACGGTCCATCCCGGTTAAAGTATAAGAAATATCCTCCTGGTATCCGAACCCGTTGCCGCCGTTTTCCGGCTGTCGGTCAATGATGTTACCCGCGATGCAGAAGCTCTCCGGCTCCCGCGACACTAACGGCACATTGTTTCCACCCGTCCCATACCGTGCGGACATGGTTGGCGCCACCTCATGGGGGCCCGTATAACGGGCATCAATGCCGTGGTTCTCAAACAGGATTGGCTGATTGCTGCCGCTCATCCCGGCGCTGTCCGGGCTGGTCGGACTGCCATTTCCACCTATTTCCGCGGCTCCCTGCCAGGTGGACATCACCAGCGGCTGGTTGTTTCCGCCCATTCCAAAGCCAGCTGACACCGTTTGTGAGACTTCTACCGGTCCGGTAAATCTGGAATCCTGTGCATGGTTATCAAAAATCAGCGGCTGATTTCCTTGCTCCTGTGCCTGGAGGGTCCCTGCCGCCCCCGCCGCAAAGGGCTGCGGCACAATCGGGATGTTTCCTCCCATTCCGGCCCGCAGGGTTGCTGTAATTCCTTCCGTCACATCCATCCGCTCCCCGCCCTGGTCATTCAGGCACAGAACCGGCTCCTTCACAAAGGTCTGCATCTGCATATTTGTGGTTGCCATCAAAGCACCGGATATCCCGCCCAGGTCAATGGTTTCCTCCCTCTGGTTGATGTGGAAGGCAAAGACCTCTTTCTTTTTTTCTTCTGTCTTTATATATCCATGTCCACCGCCTTCGCCGCCGTAGAGCGCGGGCCATGTACCGTTTTCCCCGAAAATGCGGCGGCTCTGCACATCCCATGGAGTCAGACAAGTCCCGCCTGTATCAGCAGCGCCTCCTTTAGCTGGGGCGGCAGTTCCTTGCCCCTCGCCTCGGCCCTCCGCAGGATTCCCAAACAGGCAGTCCTGCTTAAATAATATTTCTGGGGCGGTGCAGCCTCCAAAATCTGCGACAAGGAAGATACGACGGCGGCGCTGGGCGACTCCCCAGTATTGAGCATCGAGGACTCTCCAAGCCAGACTGAACTCAGTTCCCAGAAGGATTCCCCCAGCAGATTCCCAGCGCCCGGTGTCAGGTCGAGGAACATGACAGGCGCCATCCTTAACGCGGACAATTTCCTCAAGCACCGCCCGGAAGTCCTCACCCTCCGCGGAGGAGAAGGCTCCGGGGACGTTTTCCCAAACGAGGTATCGAGGTCGGACAAGGTGAGCTGGTACATTTCTTCGTTCATCCGCATCCCTCATTTCTTTCACGATGCGGACCTGCTCCATGAACAATCCCGACCTCTCGCCCGCAAGTCCCTGTCGTTTTCCGGCCACGGATAAATCCTGGCAGGGCGATCCGCCGCAGATGACGTCCACGGGCGGCAGTTCCGCTCCGTTTAGTTTTGTGATATCCCCGACGTGAATCATATCGGGGAATCTGATTTTCGTCACTTCGATGGGAAAGGCTTCGATTTCGCTTGCCCACAGGGGCGTCACCCCATAGTGGACGGCGGCCAGGGGAAACCCTCCAATCCCATCGAACAGACTTCCAAGCGTCATCATCAGGACATCCCCATGACAGGCGCGGCTGACTGGAACTCTGTCTGTAAAGTCCCCCATGGCACTCCAATGGCAAAGCCATTTTCCACTTCCCCGGCATAGTGAGAGGTCACATAAATCAGTTTCATCTTTCACCCCTTTTCTATTTTGCCACTGTCTGCACAATGGTTCTGGTCAGGTTTACCGCGCCCTGCGCCGCATAGACGGCCCCCATCACGTTGGCCCGTGTGCCGGTATCCAGACCGAACTGTCCGGCAATGCGGGGGATTTCACCCGCCGAGAGCATCAGGCCAAGGCCCAGCAGGGCATGGTCCTTTAACACCAGCAGACCGGCGGTCAGAATGGTTGCCTGCAGAAAGGTAGTCAGGCACAGCCCAATCACCTGTTTGCACCAGCCCACAAAGCCGTCAATGTATCCCCGCGGAACACTGAACATATAAAGACTGCCCACCGCAATCTGGATCAGCAGGATGCCGCCGCGTTTTAGGTTGGCAAAAAACACTTTGATGATGGCGTACCCCATCATGATCAGGATAAAAATCATCAGGATGGGACTGGTGACGCTGCCTAATCCGCCCAGCGCACCGGAAGTGACCGCCTGTTCCCATGTCCCCGCATCCTGCAGGGAGGTGATGATACCAGAGGCCACCGTCCCGAAGTCCTCGCCCAATCCGGTGATTCCTGCCGTGAAGCCACCCTGCAAAGATACGCAGAGCTTATAAAGCTCCACCGGCACAACGGTGAACAGGCTGACGGCCATAAATCCTTTGATGGCGTTTAAGGCGCTTTCCCTGACGCTGCCGCGTCCGGTCTGGTATTCAATCCCGCATTCAAAGGCGGACACCACAAGGCCGGTAACATACAGCGCCCACGCCAGATACGAAAAAAACAGCACGATGGACTGCACCCAGCTCATCTCAAATAAATCGGCTCCCATGTTGCCCATCTGCATAAAAAAATCGCCGAGGAACCCTACAATCTGGCCATAGATCCAGTCGATAATCTGGCCCAGTACGGTGTCGGCGACAAAGTCCCATATAAACACGTTTTCTTCTCACTTCCTTTCCTGGCTGGAACTCCACAAACAGTTGTATATCATACTGAAAATACGCATCACAGTTGTAAAACCAGCAACAGAAACACAGCATCAGCACATATTCTGTCCCATCTGCTGACCCTGTACCGGTTCCTGAAACACCGACAGATAGGTTCCAACCGCCTCTGAGAGCTGCCGGTAGTCGGTTTTGTTTGGGTGGTATACATACCAGTCCGCCTTATTACCGTCCTGCCATATATGGGGGCTGACTCCTTCACGGAAGTTTGGATTGCTGGTCTGTTTCCTGCCCCACAGGTCATGAAAACGTATCACCATGCTGTCAACCGGTCCCTCACTTCGGTTGAGAAGAGTCACCTTCAGCCGGTCGTAGTTGTCGGCAGAAATGCCGGTCTGAAAATTGATTTTAACCCGGATGTTGTCAGTCAGCCTGCCATAGCAGGTATTCCCTACGAATTTGACATCTTCAAACACCGCGTCATGATCGAAGAGTTTTCGCAGTTCCTGTTCAAAAAAGGTCATATGATAGATTCCCTCTTTCCATCATAACTGTCCCAGCTTCAAGCCTGCCGGAACAGATGGTTCATTTCCTCCCGCATATTGTACTTCACTGATTCTCTGTCTGGCCTCATTCACTTCCTCCATGAGATCAAACACTTCCTTATACGGTGTATAAAGCATGGAACCGGACTCATCCACCTGCGCTGCCAGTTTTCCCTCTAGGTAAAGCTGTAGCAGACAGTTTTCCACGCCCTTATCTTCAAATCCTTTTACTTGAGCCAGTCTTGATACTTCCTCAAAAAACTTACTTTTCATCCCCATATCCCTCCTGCTGTTTTCTTTCTCTCTGCCTGTTGCAAAACTGCTTTTTTGTTCCGACGAGGGAATCAGTTCGATGCAGTTTTCGGGCGAAGCAAGAAGCATATCAAGGCGGCCGGACAGCCCCTCCATATGCTTCTGCCAGCTAATCCAGTCCTCTTTCTTAAACCAGCCGCCGCAGTTATTCTCTTGGGCGGCGTTCTCCCTTGCATGTTTTAAAGTATCGGTAATGTAGCCCTGAAGCCACTGGACGGATTCTTTCGACGCGGAAAAAGAAGTGACGGTACTGAATTTCCGATCCTGCGCCGCCCAATCTTCATCATAATCCAGACCACCCATGTCCTGATCCAGAAATTTCACCATGATTTCCGCCAATGCCATCGGACTGGTATGAGGCTGCCCATCACACACATCAGGCGGTGCATTCCAGTCATCCTGTCGCAAGGCTTCAATCAGATTTTCAAGCTCCAGCCTGCCATCCTCCGTCAGATGTTCTCTGAGCAGACCGACAGCATCCAGTCCCGCATCTGACTCAAATGCGGTTATTCCCCAGCATCCCATAGACTTATTCTCCTTTACATTCCAAGTATCTGCCACACATAGAGCGGGGCAGTCAGGGTAAACACAAGGCAGGAGAACAGGATGGCTGGGGCCGCCCATTCAAACTGTCCATGTTTCCTGTAGTCAAAGTACGCCGTTCCGAGCTTGGCAAAGAAGAACACGGCAAGGATCAGGTCGATGGCGGGGAACACCACGTTGTCCACCACGGTCTTGATCTGCTGGGAGGCTGTTGTCCATGTCCCCTCAATCGCTCCGGCCACATCGCCGCTGGCCGCATAAGCCGGGACTCCGAACACGCAGGCCGTCAGGGCGGCCACGCACACAAGCAGAGCAATTCGTTTCATTTTCATTTGATTTCTCCCTTCATTTTGAGGTCTGAAAAAAGAAAAGACCACAGAGCCGACGTATCCGGTTCTGCAGTCTTTGTTCTTTTTCTTCTGTTTAAGAGGTTACATAGTGAGACTCTGCTGCGGCGTCTGCTCCAAAAGCAACGGGGCAACTTCAATGATTTCCGGATGCTCCCGGAATTTTAAGTCGCCGCGATAGCCCACCTTCAGACGGCTGAACACACCCGCTTCTTCCGTCAGCTCCGGCGGCGCACCGGGCGGCAGTTCATAATTCCAGCACACCCAATCGCCGTTTTGATAACGCGGTTCCAGCTTGAGGATTACATAATCCTCCGGCACAAATGCGGGGTAACGCTTCAGTACGCCGCCAATGCCAAAATAAGGCTTGCCCTCCTGCATGACGGTACGCGCCATCACCGCCAGCGTGTTTTCCAGTGACGTGCAGAACCAGCACTCAGTATCGCCCATGCGCCGGATACGGCCATCCCGCAGGATACTATCCAGATGGCCGCGGGTCGGCTAACGGGCCAGACAGCTCAAAGAAAATGGCCGCGGGTCGTATAATGGTACAGACAGCCATCCGGCCTGGCAATTCGTTCATAAGCCATTTTCGTTTCCTCCTTTAATCTGGATTCTGCGGCGCAATGTGCCAGTCGCTCCAGAGGTTGCCGCTCACCGTCACCGAATCGGTGAGGTTCATGGAGAGCATCCCGGCAGGCGTCCAGCAGTCGATTAACCAGGTATAGGGTGTATAGCTGCCGTCCGGATACCATATGGGCGTGAAATGGGTACGCCGGTTATAAGTGCTGTAGCGGTTTTCTTTGAATTCATGGGTCAAGTTGTAGCCGCCGCCCATCCGGTCAAGAAGCCGCCAGAATCCCTGGTACTGGAACTCCGGGAAATAGGTAACCGCATTCTGTGCCGCCGTAACCGCTGAACTTTGATTCGTGTTTACACGGGTGGTGACTTTTTCATTGATCCCATACCCTGATTTCAGGGTTCTGCCGCTGGCTGTTGGAGCCTTTTCGTCCGGTGCAATGTGCATGGAAGCGCTAAGGCTGGCGGAGTATCGGTCGAGATCGAACTTCCACCAGCCGTGGTCGCACCAATATCCGTCATCATCGTCATCGCCGCTGTGCCATACCCAATGCTCATACCACCATGGCCGCCACACACCCCAGTCTGCCGAAGTCGCCTGTGGGTTCTCCAGTAGCGATGGCCGGGCAAATCCATCGTTTCGGTCATCTGCATTGGGATCGGGCGGCGGATTTTCATCCAGATCCACAATGTTCACGTTGATGGTTCCTTTGCTCACCGAGCCGCCGCCATGGACGCGGACCGTGATAGTCATGGTCTGTGGCTCGTCCGGCGTCGTCCAGCGAATCCATGCGAGCTGGCTGTCGCCCTCCGGGTAATAGACGTTACTCACCCTATAGCTTCGGCCCGCCACGTGGAAGGTAACCGACACGGGGTGATCCGGATCGCTCTGGCCGCCGCTAACATCGACGGCCGTGATGACTTCGGTATTGGTGCGGTACTCATAATCAAAGGTGCTGACTTCCGGCGCTTCCGGTGGGACTTCATTGAACCGCACAATGCCAAGCCCAAGGCTGGACTTGATATCGGCATTGGATGCGGGAGAATTCCGGCTTCCCGCCCATGCCGGATAGCCAAGGTCCGCTGTTTCAAGGAACATGGACAACGGCAGATTCTGATGGGTTACCCCCTGCATCCGGGAGCGCAGGCCGCCGCTTAACTGCTCATCATACAGGGCCGCCTCGGTGGCTGTTGTGGCAATCATAACACCTTCAAATTTGTAATACGCGATGGGTTCAATCAGCAGACGGTATTCCCCATTTGTCAGCACCTCAAACTGCATCCCGGTAATTCCCGCGATGCTGCGTATCACCTGCTCATCCGTAAAATACCCTTTGATTTCTTCAATGCTGGACTGTCCCAGGCTCTTGGATCTGATGATTTTGGGAAGGGCCTGGGCCGGTCTTGTATATGCGTAATTCCCCTGGACCGGATGGAGGGACATCCCGCCGTTGTAAGAAATCTTACTGACCTTGCCAAAATGGAACAGCGTGGCCGCAGGGGTCTTATTGGTCAAATCAATGGGTCTGGTTACCGGCTCCCTATCCGTTACACGGATTACCGTCACACGTACCCCCTCGTTTCCCGGTGACCATGAATTCTGGCTTGTTCCCTGTCCCATACTGCCGCCGCCATTATCAATATTCCCATCACCGACAGCATAGACCGGAACGGTAAACGCCAACGAGAGGAGCATAAGTAGCATCGGCAGCAACATTTTCTTTTTCACAGTATCCTCCTTCCACCACGAAAAAAGGCGCCACGTTTCTGTGATGCCTCTTTGTTCTGCACTTAGGTTTTTAATCCATATTGCCAATCTTGTTTCCATTTTCAAACATATCTTCCGCATAGTTTTCCTGATTCGACCCGCTGTTTTCAATGTATCCGAATCCGGGCAGGTAGGTTTTTCCGTCCTGCACATCCCCACCCTGCGGCTGATTCGGCGCGGATTCCGTTTCTGTCGGCTGGACAACTTCCTCATGTACCACCGGCACTGGCGGAGTCTCCACCTTAGTTCCATCCGGCTTCTGTGTAGCATCCTTTTTCACTTCCTGGCTCGGTTCTGCCGGTTTTGTGACCTCCGGCTGGATGCTCTGCTCCGTCTGGTCGGTCTGCGCCGGTCTGGTATCCACCGGCTGGCTGGATTCCGTGCTGTCTGCCGCCGTTTCCGTGTTCGGCTGGACGATTACCTTGGTTTCTTCTGTGACTGGTTCCTCTGGGGAGGTGGCAAGGCTGCTGGGATCGACTACGATTTCCACCACGCCGGGATTCTTCTCCGGAAGCGTATCCTCACCTACGGGAGTTTTGTTAAACTGAAGGCTGATAGCCGCGATCAGCCCGACACAGATTACCGCGCCGCCGCTGATGGCAAGATATTTTTTCGTTTTTTCACTTAATTTCATAAGGGATTCCTCCTTTTGGGGTAATGGTTTCTCTTGTTACGTCACAACATACTACATACTTTTTCAAAAGTCCAGCAACTTCCCTGTTTCTTCCCGAAGTTTTTTAGAATACTTCGATATAACCGGCCTGCACCTTCAAAGTGATGAACATGGAGGGCAGAAGCCTGCCGCCAAACCGTACCGGAACCTCCAGCCGGATGACGGCATCGGCCTCAAACCGCTGGGCATTTTCGGGGTCGGAGGGAGCCAGAGGCGCATTGCGGATGGTTACATCCAGACTGTCAATGGCATATTCCATCGCCCTGCCGGAGTCACCCGCATATTTAACGTGTCTGCCGCCGCTCCACTCCGTGCCGATGGTACTATCGAGATAAGTATAAATATCACTTTCACTGACCGCCGTTTCCCAGTCAGACTCCCCTGCCGGCAGATAGCTTCCCGAATAGCCCTCCCGCACTCCGTGGTACACACCGGCATAGTTGTCGTTTACCGTGGAAATGATGGCATCCTCCACAGCTTCCCTGACGCCTGCGGCAATGATCTGCAAGCGGAAATATTCACTCACGCCGCACAAAATCATCACCAGCGCCAGCGTGACGCCGATCACCAGAGGAAAGGACACGCCCCGCCGGTCTTTTAGGATCTGTTTGATTTTCTCAGCCAACTGCATCCTCCCCTCATTTCCAATAGACTTCTGATTTTCCTGCGGCCTGTGACCGCAGGGTAATGGTGAAGGAGCCGAACCCGCCGAACAGGCCGATGTTCCGGCGCAGCGTCAGGGTGACCGTCACTTCCTCGTTAAGCTGGATTCTGCCGCCCGTTGACCACGAGATATCCGGATCAATACCGGTCTTTTCCCGCAGAATGGCGGCGCGTCGGGAGGTTTCCGACCCGACCCGGCCCGTGACTTCGGCTTCCCGCACCAGTTCCGTGGCAAAAGTGTCAAGCTGCTGTTTTGCCACGAACACGGGCAGAATCCGGATTGCCAGCGCCAGCACCAGTACGGCGCACAGCACCAGCACAACAACATCAATATATCCCTCGGCCTGCCTGTCTTTCCAAACATTTTGAAGCCGCTTCAGCACATGACCACCTCCTGTCCCAATATCAGCGCTGCGGTTTTCTCCATCATCGGATACACACCGCCACGAACCACTTTGCCTGCCATATCTCTCACTATCATTTTAGCCCCTCCATCTGCGGCGTTTGAGTTCCCCCGGTTATCTCCATAATCCTCTGATTCAGCAGTCCTTCATAAATTGCCAGGGTATCATAGCAGTCCGTATGAAAATCAAATCCCTGGATTGTCGGATAGCGGGGGACCGCTACCTTTTCCAGGTTCATCTTCTTTATCTGATAGTCGTCATACTTCTTTAGCAGGTCAGAATAAAATTCCGGTTTACCCTCCTTTAAATAAGCGCACCTGACTTCCTCCTGCATTTGTTCAAAGGCTTCAAAAACAGTGCTGCAGTCATGCCTGGATTTGTAGGTATACAGTGTTGAAGCGGTTATTCCAAACTCTGCTGCAAACCGCGCGGCTGTTTTATTATTCTTCCCCCGAACCCGACAACCGGGAATATAATTTAAGTATTCCTCCCTTGGAATCCCAGCCTGCTCTTTTAAGTCAACCAGGAGCTGAAAGGCATCCAGAAACTGAAGTGGATTGCGCCTTGTCTGTTCCCTTACACACAGTTCAGAAAGTCCATAGGCCCGGCATAAATCCCGATGGCTTGGATATTCTTTCCCTTCATAATAAATTGTCCTCCGGTTTCCCGTGTTTTTTATCCCTCGCGTCAGGGCATCTTCCAATGTCAGCCCATACCTCAGTCTCTCATACACATTTCCCGGCTGGATATGATACTCCGCACACAAGTCCACAAAGTTTTCATATTGTTTTCCCCTGAAAATCACCGGTTCTTCTTCCAGCATGGTTTTGACGGCCTGTTCCAGTCCCGTGCCATCCCGCATCCTCCAGACTAATGCGGCGTACTTCAGCCCAAATTTCATGGCAACATCGCTGACGCCATAATAGCTCCGGCCCCAGAGTTCAATAGAAACGCCTTGCGATTCTACACATCTTTGCACCGCCTGGTCTATATCGTTGTTCCGGTAGTAAAAATGGCTGAGACGGGAATAGGATAGTCCGTATTCATCCGCCACCGACTTGACACTGGGGTAGAGGACTCCACGGAATTCAACCGGAGTCCTGTTAGCCCACAATTCACCCACACCGGTTTTAATCGCATCCTCAATGCTCCAGCCTCTCATTTCACGCTGAACAAATAAATTATAATCAATTCCAAATTCCTGACACAATTCTGTTTTTGACGGGTAGAGCTTCCCCTGATATTGAATTGGCTTTGAAGGCATACAGAACCCCCTCTCTTAAAACATCCCGCCAAGGCTGGTCACCGCCACATAGCAGATAATCGCCAGATAGGTCAGCAGGAAACACATCAGCATGGCAAAGGAGAATACCCGGATTTTTGGAGGGATCTTCTGCGCCTGCGCCTTTAACCGCTGCAGTTCCATCTGCTTGAAATCATGGGACAGCATCTGGAAATACACAGCGCTGTCGTCACCTCGCAGCACGCCGATCAGGCCGCGCACCACATCAGAGAGCATGGGCGAATTGAGTCTTGCCTCAAACCGGGTGAGCGCCGCTTCATAGTTGGAGGAGCGCATATCCGCCAGTAGGACGTCCAGTTCGCTGGTCAGGGCAGTCCCCGCGTTCTCTTTGAACCGTTCCAGCATCCCGATGACATTGCGGCTGGCCTTCAGTTCCTGCTCGATGGTGGCAACCAGACGGGGCAGTTCTCCCTCGATCTCGTCCCGCTTGGCTTTCAGTTTTTCATCGGCTTTCTGGCTCTCTTTGAAATAGATCAGAACCGCCAGGATTACGACAACAGGAGACAATAACGGCAGGAGAAACATACAAGGGACAATGCCCAAAAGGACAGCACCAGATTTGACAAAGGCATACGCCTGATAGACCTCCGGTGTCAGGTTCATGCCGCTGGCTTTCAGCACGTTGTTCATCCGACTGCGCTTATATTCATCCATCCGGATGTATTTTGCCAGCCGCACCGCCACGGTCATCAGGTAAGTTTCCACCGTTTTGGCTGCTTTCTTTTCCTGCTTCACCGTCCCCAGCATGGCTTTTGCAGCGCCTATGGTGGGGAGACGCAGCAGGGCTGCCGCCAGAAAGAACAGGCCGAGAGCTAAGAACTGCCCGAATAAAAACAAGAGTCCCGTCATGACATCACCTCCTGTACTCAATGGGACGGGTCAGCTTCACCACAAAGCCAGCCGAGATAAAGATGACCGCCGCCGTAATCGCCAGGATAATCTGCCCCAGCGGCGTGTGCATCAGCACATCATACCAGTCCTTATTTAACAGATACATCAGCGGGATGTTGCCCACCACAAAAATCACCATGATTAGAAATTCCTTGCGCGGCTCTGCAATCATGTACTCCAGCTCCGCGTTCACATTCCGCATATCCGACAGTTTCGCCACAATAGGCGTCAGGGTGGTTTTTAAGCTCCGGTCGTGCTGGCAGTCGCAGAGCGCGTCGCACCACTCCCGGAACACCTCGTTGTCAATCCGGCCCTGCATGGTTTTCAGTGCCGCCTCAATATCCGGGTTCACCAGCTTTATCTGCATCAGAAAGTCCCGAAACACTTTAGAAACGGGCGGATTTAGATAGGCGGTATTTTCCTCCACGGCGGTCACGATGTCCTCGGTACGCAGGTAGGCGGTGGTAATCACGGACAGCGCCGTTTCCAGCTCGGCGGAGATATCCCGTTTATAGTGGCTGGCGGTCAGCTTCACATACCAGAACGGCAGGAACATAAAACCCGCCGCTATCACCGGAGCCAGAAAGAAGTTTCCCAGAAGGATGGCAAGGGAACCGCCCAGGCAGAACAGCGCCAGCGAAACCGCGCATACCAGTGAGAAACGCTTCCCGCGTCCGGTCATTTCAAGGACGGTCTGCGCCTCCGTGATTTCCCGGCGAAACGGGCCGGGCTTCTTCCGATTGGTAGAGGTTTTGATGTCCTCCCGGATGCTGTGCTTTGGCCGGAGCAAAAAGGCAAACAGCCCGTCCGTAAATTCCACTGGTTTTAAGCCCAGCAGTAAAAATGCACCGACAATCAGTCCGGCACAGGCTAATAATTGAATGGCTGTCATGCGGTTTTTTCCTCCTAGTATAATAATGGTGTAGTCAAGAACGACTACTGGTTAATAGTTACAA
>OBYQ01000617.1_pt1 | contig 32961 bp, 55 predicted proteins | sample 1538221 | NCBI WGS metagenome assembly OBYQ01 (sample SAMEA2580200, study PRJEB22360) | human gut metagenome | biome: human gut; feature: human-associated habitat; material: faeces | place: Denmark | collected 2008/2010
CCGGCAGTCTGGCCCAACGCGCCAAATGCCCGGCCTGCCTCCAGGCTGTTTTAGCTTGCTTCCCCGTACCATACCAGCGGTTCCCAGTTTCTTTCGTTTTTTATTCGCCGGGCTTGCTTATATTTTGGCTCGGGTTCCTGAGAAAACTCTGGGAAATTTTGTTTTAAATATGATATATATTACTATTAGTATTAATTAGTTTTTAATTTGTCATAGGTGCGCTGATGGAGATTCTAAATATCCAAAACCATAAAAGAAATTATTTACCGCTTCTGCTGTTGGCGGATGAGCAGGAAGCCATGATCAACCGGTATTTGGACCGTGGGGAGCTGTTCGCCCTCATGGACCCGGAGCTTAAAACCGTGTGCGTAGTCACCCAGGAGGAAAACCGGGTGTTTGAGATTAAAAACTTAGCCACAGTCCCCGAGGCGCAAAACCAGGGCTATGGGAAAAGGATGGTGGAGTTTATCTGCCGCCATTACCGAGGGCGCTGCGACAGGCTTTTGGTTGGCACAGGCGACAGCCCGCTGACAATCCCCTTCTATGAAAAATGCGGTTTTCAGATTTCTCACCGGGTGCCCAATTTCTTTTTGGATCACTACGACCATCCGATTTTTGAAGGCGGGAAGCGGCTGATTGATATGATATACCTGGAAATGGCGCTTTCAGATTAAGGGATCTCATCATGCTCGTTATGGAGTCCGCGGATACAGTAACGCCTTAGTCCGTCTACCGTCCGGACAAGCCTTGATGCTCCAGGGCCAGCTATAAAAAGCCTATCCGTTGTACGGATAGGCTTTTTCCATCATAAAGGGGCAGAAGCAGGCTTTAAAATTCCAGCTTGGCCTCAATGTATTCTGCCAGCTTATCGATGGCAACGCGCTCCTGCGCCATAGTATCCCGATCCCGGACAGTAACACAGCCGTCAGTTTCAGAATCGAAGTCATAGGTCAGGCAGAAGGGCGTACCAATTTCATCCTGGCGGCGGTACCGTTTGCCGATAGAGCCTGCATCGTCGTATTCCACCATAAACCGCTTCTGCAGCATATGATAGACCTTTTCAGCGTTTTCGTTCAGCTTCTTAGATAAGGGCAGCACCGCGCATTTATACGGCGCCAGCGCCGGATGAAGATGCATAACCACACGGGTATCCTTCTCTCCAACCTCTTCCTCATCATAGGCCTCGCACAAAAACGCCAGCGCTACACGGTCAGCGCCCAGTGAGGGTTCTACCACATAGGGGATATAACGGGTATTATCAGAAGGATCAAAATACTCCAGGCTCTTTCCGGAATGATCCTGATGCTGCTTCAAATCGTAATTAGTCCGGTCGGCGATCCCCCAAAGCTCACCCCATCCGAAGGGGAACAGATACTCAATATCCGTAGTAGCTTTTGAATAGAAGGATAGTTCTTCCTTCTCATGGTCTCTCAGCCGCATGTTTTCTTCCTTGATTCCCAAGGACAGCAGCCAGTTTTTGCAGTAATCCTTCCAATAGTAGAACCATTCCAAGTCCGTATCCGGCTTACAGAAAAACTCCAGCTCCATCTGTTCGAATTCCCTGGTGCGGAAGGTGAAGTTTCCCGGAGTAATCTCATTGCGGAAGGATTTTCCGATCTGGCAGACGCCGAAAGGAAGCTTTCTTCTGGTAGTGCGCTGGATATTGGCAAAGTTTACGAAGATGCCCTGGGCAGTTTCCGGACGCAGGAAAATTTCGTTTTTCGCATCCTCGGTCACTCCCTGAAAGGTCTTGAACATCAGGTTGAATTTACGGATATCGGTAAAGTTAGCGGAGCCGCATTCCGGACAGGTAATGCCGTGCTCCTTGATGTAATCGCTCATCTGCTCAAAGGTCATACCGTTGGCGTCGCCGCCGGCGTCCTCGATCAGCTTATCCGCGCGGTGGCGGGTTTTACAGTCCTTACAGTCCATCAGCGGGTCGGAAAAGCCTCCTACATGGCCCGAGGCTACCCACACCTGCGGATTCATCAAAATAGCGGAATCCAGAGCCACGTTATAAGGATTCTCCTGGACAAACTTTTTGTGCCAGGCATTCTTCACATTATTTTTGAACTCTACGCCTAACGGGCCGTAATCCCAGGTATTGGAAAGGCCGCCGTATATTTCGGAACCAGAATAAACAAAGCCGCGATTTTTACAAAGGCCAACGACTTTTTCCATGGTTTTTTCACTGTTGGGCATCATAAGGAAGTTCCCCCTAAACTTAATTTTTCGATACCATATAATAGTAATCCAGCCCGGGCAAAAAGTCAATGAAATCCCTAGGATTTATGCCTATCTCTTGACAATTTCGCCGGAATTGCATATAATAAAAAGGCTGTTTCGGCTAATCAGCCTGCTGTAAGAAGTTCTTTTTACATTCCTTCGCCGTCTTTTTTAGAAAAAGTAGTTTTCGCGGCGGCTTGACTAAAGCATCTGTTTCAGATACAAACGTGCCAAGGCTTCTCCGTGTGCAGGAACTATTTTAGCCGTAAGCATTTTAAAACCGGGGTGTAGCGCAGTTGGTAGCGCGCCTGCTTTGGGAGCAGGATGCCGGGGGTTCGAATCCCTTCACTCCGACCAAATTGGAACCCGCATGACTGCTGAAAAACTCAGTGTTCATGCGGGTTTTCCGTTTTATACGTATTTAATAAATCCGAAACGAAACCGTCTAAACCGGCTGAAAACCGCTCGAAAATTGTGCAACAGTGGACATAGAGTGGACATTTTAAAACGCTTGTTCCGCTTTTTGTTTCGGTACTTTTGCACCTAATTTTTCCCTTGCGCTTTCTAATGCGGAAGGGGATAAATGAGTGTATCGCATAGTCATTTCAGGCGTTGCGTGCCCCATTAAGTATTGAACAGTTCTAACATCTACTCCTGCGGCGATAGCGTTAGTAGCATAAGTGTGCCGAAGCTGATGGCTAGTAAAATTATATTGCCTAGTCACATCTGGTTTCACTCCTTTTCGCATCCGCCCCGCCGATACTTTTGCTGCAACAGATATCCCATTTACTGCATCTAAAAGACATTCCCACAAATGAATAAACTCTCCTTCGGTTAAGATACCTTTAGCTCCAGGGAACACATATATCCTTCCTGTAATTGAATTTTTATTTTGCTCTTTCCAAGCAGTTAATTCAGACGCATATTTGATTGGAATTGGCACTTGGCGAATACCGGAAACCGTTTTGGGTTCTTTTACTCGTTTTCCTTTAAAATCATAAGCTTCCATCACCGTCAAAACGAGATTGTCTAAATCAACATTTTTCCAGCGCAGTGCCGCCGCCTCTTCCCTCCGCAAGCCACAATTTAGCTGCATCAAAGCAAACATTCGCGCTAATGGAAGCCGCTCTGCCCGATTTTTATCCAGTTTATTATTTGCATCAATGGGTTTAACATTCCATAAAAGTCTTTCTTCGTCCGGTGATATAGCCTCTCTTTGCGTTTTGGGGGCGTTTTGAGGCGCGTTGACATCATCAGCAATATTGATCATCATGGCGTGATTTTTTCGAGCTAAACGGCATATTTGTGAAGCCGTTTGAATGACTAAATTTATTGTTCTTCTGGATAGACCGTCTTCAGCCATTTTAGTAACAATTTGAACCAAGTCAATAGATGTCAGCTTAGTTATCTTAATAGGATTTAGTACAGCTAGGTGCTTTAATGCTCCATTGTATACACCTTGCGCCGACTTCCCAATGGAAGGGTACTTTAAAGTTTTCCACACATCAGCCCAGTATTTCCATGTGCTTTTTTCATCGGTTACAGCCAATCCCATGCCTTTCTGGATCCTTAGCTGGGCTATTTTTTCTTCAAGTTCTTCCTTGGAATGTCCATAAACAGATTTTACAATAGCTTTTCCATTTTCGTCTCGTCCTAAAGTGATTCTTTTTCTATATAACCCTGATGTATGTGTCGTTTTTCTTTTGCGTCCCGCCATAATAAAAACCACCTCCAAAGTAAGACTTGCCAAGCCTACCCCGAAAGTGGTATAATTTCATTGTTCGGACGCATTATCCACTTTGGGTAAGCTGTTCTATTTTCGCCGCTCGTTTCTGCGCCAACAGAAGCGGGCGGCTTTTTCTTTTTAGAGAACTTTTTCTGAAATCATTTGGCAAATCTGTGACACATTAGCTTGCGAGACAAACTCAAATTTTACTTTTCCCATTCCACTGAACCAAAGTTCCAGTTCACTGTCCAAATCAAGAACTCCAGCGGTTTCTACAGAAAACGCCTGAATTTTGCTATATGGAAGCGAAGTAAAATCTTTCTTTTTCCCTGTTACGCCTTGGACATTAATTGCAATAATTCTTTTGTTCGTGAAAACCACACCGTCTCTCATTCCGCGGTATGTGCCGAGGATTCCTTCCCCGCTTACAAACAAAGGGGCAACCATTGCTTCGAAGTCTGAATTCGGTACAGGTTTTAATTTCATAAAGCTTGCGTTATTAAAGTCAATCATTTTAGACGCTCCTTTTATTCTCCCTACTGGTTACAACCGGTGAGGGATTTTTTATTTAATTGCTACAGGCATTATTTTTTGACATAACATTCTCGCGCATTTTTGATTTTTATAGTTCTGTCACGCTTTCGCTGTTTCTAGAGGCAATTTCATTTACCATTTTTTCAAATTGACCTGCACCATAATGCTTAGCCTCTCCGTCATAAGGTTTTGTCAAAACCATTTGCAAAAACGTTAAATTTTGTACTTGTCCTTCTTTATCTTTGTAAGTAAGAATTCCCACCCATTTTTTTGTGGCTTTATTTTTGGCAGAAGCCGCTCCGACAATAGCTCCTGTAACTCCAAATAAAGCACCACCAGCTAATGCGCGTAATCCAGCATTTCCTCTGTCAGATAACTTTGTTTCGTCTTCTAACATAAAACTGACAATTCGGTTATAAGGCAAGGTTATTGCGGTTTCTTCATATTGAATTTTCAGCACTTGTCTTTCGGGTTCCAATGAAATTCCTACGTTTTTGCCAGCGGGGATTCTACCGATTGCCTGTAAGGTTTGCCCTAGAAAAAATGCATTAGCCTCTTTCTTAGCTTTCTTTTCTTCTTTCGACTTAAACAACCCCATAAGATGAACCTCCTCGTTTAGAAGTCTTACCGTCTAACCCATAACATTAAAAATACAATTCCGTTGCTAGATTTCCATAAGTATACAAGCAAACGGCTTTTCTCATAAATTCTTCTGTCACGTCAAAGTAATCCGCTAAATCCCATATCTCTGTGTGTCCATTTGCAACAGCTTCATCAAGTTCTTTCTCTGTAATCAGTTGCTTAATAGCCCATTTATTCGCTCTGTTCTCGTGTTTCTGTCTCACATCTAAAGGACTATGTACATTATAAAATGAATTAGTTTCTATATGCCCCATTTCGTGAGCTAAGCACACCTTTGCTTCTGTAGTGCTCTCGATATGATCTGTATCTAATGCAACCCACCCTTGAGGCAGAGCCAGAGATTTTGTATCCCGCATAGTAAAGTAATCTATCTCTATTCCGAATTGCTCAGCAAGCTGGCAAAGACGAAAAAGTGTCATTCTTACTCCCTCTTCTGTTGCGACTTCTTAAATTTAATATAGTCTAACACGTCTTGTTTTTGTTCGTCCGTCATTTCTTTGACCTCACCGAATAAGGCGAAGTCTATTCCTTCTAGCTGCAAATCAAGCTCATCGCTTTTAGTGGTGGGCTCTTTTTTTTGCTCATTTCCAAGAAGGTAGTCCATAGATACCTGAAAATAATTCGAAATTTTGCCTAAATTTTTTGTGGATAAAATTGCGGTTCTCCCATTTTTTAAATCGGTCAGGTTGCCTCTAGGAATACCGGCTTCCTTGCACATTTGTGTCATATTTATCCCCTGACTCTTACATAAATCTTCAATTCTGTTATACATTTCGTTCAAATTTGCCACCCCGTTTTAGGTATAATGACAAAATTACTTTATTCCTTAAAAACAGTGCAAAATACGCTTGATTTTTACTGTTTGAAGTAATATAATAACATCAGACGGACGGAATGAAGTAATTTATCTTATCTGCAATTAGATTATATTACTATTTCCCGTAAATGTCAATCGCATTATATGGGAGGTGATCGACAAGATGGCACAATTTACTGTATTTGGTAAAGATATAAAAAAGAGGCTAATCGATTTAGAGCATACACAAGTGTGGCTAATTGAACAAGTAAGACAAACAACTGGGCTCTATTTTGATGATTCTTATTTATATAAGATTCAAACCGGACAGTTAGCAACGCCAAAAATCGTCTCAGCTATCAGGGATATTTTAGAGTTGCCAGGCGACGAAAAGGAAGCGGGGTAAAAGGGGAACGAATTTATTGAAAGAGAGAAAGAAAAGAATCGATAAGACCTACCCAATGTTCAATCAGTACGCCGATGATGAAAGTTATAAGAGGTATAAGCACAGACAGTACAGAAATCTTATTATCAAATCTTTGCTGGCGCTCGTTCTTGGCCTGTTGTTCGAGTATTTGTTCTTGTGAATGCAGATACGCCTTTCCTGCTTCGCTGGTATATATGACGGTCTGATTCAGCGCAACAGGCTTTTCGCAGAGACCTTGCGAAATCAGAAAGCGGACGATTGCCTTTTCTTCCTGGTTGCACAAAAGCAAATCTACGCCACTTAACGAACGTTTCAACATTTCTATTTGTTCCTGTGTCATATTTACCTCCATCTATCAGGTTGATAAGTACAAGCAAAGAATACTACGCCTATTCCCCATCAGTCAAGGGGTTGGGCAAAGCAGAACGAAAAGGAAGCGGGGTGAGGAAATAAAACAATAAAAGCAACCCGCCGTGGTGGAGCCGGATACTAGCAAACATTATCTTAGAGAAGCGTAACAAGAAAAAATGAGAAAAGAAGGAGAAAACTTATGAATAATGAAAAGAATCTGTTATTTATGAATAACCCTAAGCATGTTTCAGCGAAGAAAGAGCTGGACAAAATTGTACAGCATATTCAAGCAGACATCAGTTGGGAAGGAAACGCTCATTATTATTTGACGGTTTTACCTTCGCTTCTTAATCAGTTAGAAAAGGCCTATGATAATCTTACTGCGATAGAAACTGCTCTAATTGCAGAACTAGAAGGACAGAAGAACGCCTGACTTTAACTTGCTGGATAAGCCGCTACAGGCAAAAAGGAAGCGGGGTGAGAGATATGAAAATTACGATCAAGGCGGAGCCAAAAGAAATAGCCGCCCTTGTAGTAGCGATACAAGAGCGGACTGTATTGTCGGATAACCTTATTGTGGAAAGAGATTCACTTATTACTGTACCTGAGGGAATCTGTGAACCTAAATTCCAAAATAAGTCTTGAGCTTTAACAATTCAAAAGATTTTATGATAATCCCCAAGTTAATAAATGATTGGACAACTGGTTGTTGTGTGGAAGCAGTATTTGATATATCTACTAACTTCCCTATCTCCTGTATTATATCGCGGGTCTGGAGGAAAGACAAGTAGAAGGAAGTGGGGTGAAAAATTGAGGACAAACAAAAGAAAAGCTCCTATTGGGCCACAACAGGAGCAAATCGAGCATTTGGAATTCTTGACTTTTATATTATGCATTTTGGTCAACACTCTCACAGTCACTGTTTTATTGTTGTCCTATAGATTTAATAGTTTTCGTGATTTTATCATTGATATTATTTACCAGCAATCCGTTATTTTCCAAAATCTGAGTAAGATCTTGTGTTGAAAGTAAGAAGGTGATGAATAAAAAAATGAAACAACTCAAAAAATCGATTATCTGTTTTTTGTTATTGCTATTAATTCCAATTCTACTATCTGGTTGTCAAAATTCAATCACACAAGGGGAAGTAATCGAAAAAGAATTTACTCCATCACATACAGAGGTAATGTTAGTCCCACTTGTTCACAGCAACGGAAAAACATCATATACAACTCTTGTGCCTTTTATCTATTCCTATTCGGATTCATGGAAGATAACAATTCAAAGCTATGATAAAGAAACCGGGGAAAATTCAACAGCAACATATCGCGTAACAGAGAACGTCTATAATTCAGTCGAAATTGGATCCGAGTTTATATACGACGAAAATATGAAACCGAGTGAACCTGAATACATTAGAGAAAGGCAATAAAACTTCTAATAAAATAGCCGCACTCAGGCGATAGAAAGGAGAAAAATACATGACACTTGAAGACCGAACACTGGTCAAAGAAATTGCTACCGAAATAAGAACCAGATTTAACTGCGAAACTCTCAATGCCAAACAGTTTTCTGAATATTTAGGCAGAGAAAGCGAATATGTTTGTGCCAAAATCAGTCAACGTAAATTGCCGGGGTTTAAAGACGGAAGAACCTATGTAATTCCAATTGATGCAATAGCTCTATGGATCGTAAGACTTTCGAAAACTAAGGATTTTCAGTAAAGGAGGACAAGCACATGAACGCAGACAACAGAGAAAGAGTTCGGAAAATAGTGGATCAGGACGGTTGGAACATCATTTGGATAGGTGCAAAAATGCCATGTGAGTTTTTTGATGAAGAGGTTGAACTTCTCTATGAGGATATGAACGGCCAGCCTTGTATTTGCTATGCGATTTATACCTATGACAAAAGCGGATTTTACCATAACCCATATTTTCAGAGAAAATCTGACGGCGCAAAAATGGGTCGGTGCATTGCATGGCGTAAATCTCTTAAAGAGGCGTAAAACCATAAAGGAGGACAAGCACATGAGCACAAAATTGATGGTGGCGTTTATCATTCTGGCTGTATGGAGCGCCGTATTCACAGCGGCATATATTGGCGAGCGGTACCGGAACCGGAAGCTGAGGAACGCTTTAAAAAAGAAAAGGAGCCGGTATGCAGCAGGTCATTATCAGCAAATTCACTGAGCCCTCTCCGTGCTTTGGCTGTACGAAACGGACGCCGTTTTGCCACGGAATAGGCCAATGCGAGCCTTTCACCGCTTGGAGGACCAGGAAAGAAGCTTTTACCCAAGCGGAACAAGCAAAACGCAGAGGTTGCCAAACAGCCAGGGACCAACGCTCAGAACAGGTCTACAAGCAGTTTAAAAAAGATCATCTACCAGGGAGGTCAAAAGGTTGGAGATAGTCAAAAGGCAGAGAGGCCGGAACATTCCATTTTACTTCACGATCACGCCGGACGAATACATAGAAATGAAAAAGGCCGATTGTGAAATAGACGGTAAGGAAAGCGCCGACAGGCGCGCGGCCTGGCACAGACAAAAGAAAAGCCGCGGCCCGGCTGCAACCAGGAACGCGGCAAACAAAAATACTGTATCTACATATTAAACCAAAACAGGAGGTTTGTCAAATGGACATATTAGAATTTTATCATGAGTTGCTAAACCTAATCGAAAATAACGATTGGGAAGGACTAAAGGCCGCAAAGTTCAATCGCACCCCTGGGATTTTGTATAAGCCGATTGAATTGGAATTTACACTTGATAACGAATCCTACACCTTAGAGGTGAGCAAAAATGAAAACCCTTGATAACGGTCTCTCTCGGGCGGAATTTGAGTACCTGTATGATACCGATAACAAGGAACCGGAAACGGATAAAAGCCCGGAATACGAAGCCCTGGAGTGGCTGAAGGAGGTATATTATGCCTACCAAGAATATCGTTGAGTTTACCAGATATATTGTACCAACAGAAATTGCATTCAAGAACGGTATCGAGTGCTGTGAATGGTGTAATCGCAGCTTTATGAATATGAAACGGCATATTGAGTGTGGTCTTACCCATGAGGAAATAGTCAGCCCTAGAGATTCCATCGGGTGGAACTGCCCGGTCAGAAAACTAGAAAAGGAGGAATAGCATTGGGAATTCCCGTGTTAATTTTAGGGGAATCCGGCTCCGGAAAATCCGCGTCGCTTAGAAATTTTAAGCAAGGAGAAATCATGGTTTTTAACGTGGCAAACAAACCGTTTCCCTTTCGGGAAAAACTTGACCGTATCGATAAATCCGGATACCGGGCTATTTTTGAGGAATTTAAGGCCCAAAAATACAAACGGTATGTGGTGGACGACAGCCAATATCTTTTGGCGTTTGAATCGTTCGCAAAGGCAAAGGAAAACGGATATCAAAAATTTACGGATATGGCCCTGCACTTCTACTCTTTAATCAAAACCGTTACAGAAGGGCTGCCGGACGATACCGTGGTGTATTTCCTGCACCATGTCCAAAAAACTGACTATGGAATAAAAGCCAAAACCATCGGTAAAATGCTGGACGATCAGTTGACCGTTGAGGGATTGTTTTCAATCGTTCTCATGGCTGAGTTTGACAATGGACGCTATTATTTCCGAACTCAAACCAACGGAAACGATACGGTAAAAAGCCCTATCGGCATGTTTGACCGGGAAATTGATAACGATCTGAAGACAGTCGATCAAAAAATCCGGGAATACTGGGGGATTTGATATGGCACGGTTTATTGATTTCCGCCCGGATCATTCCGTCCCCGGCCGGAGGGAAACCGGGGAAGAATTTATAAACGCCAAATATATTAAAAAGGTGTATTTGGCGCTGCCGTTTCGGAACGAAATTCGGATTGATACGGTAGATAAAAATGGAAATACCCTCTCTTTTACCGAGCGGTATAAAAACGCTAAAGATTGCAGAGCCAGAATGAATGAGCTCAAAAGAAAATTAAACATATTTTAGGAGGTACATAACAATGAAGCCAGTAAACAATTGGGACCAGGTAAAAGCAGCGTCGGACCGCCAGCAGCTTCCAAAGGGCGGGTATGTCTGTAGGATCATGAACGGTGAAATCAAAACCTACAATGGAACAAAAGGAACTTTTGAGCGCCTTGAGATTAGTATCGACGTTGCGGAAGGTGAATTCAAGGATTTTTACGCTGCGGATTACCGGGGACAGAATCAGGAAGATAAAAAATGGCGCGGGGTCTTGCGCCTTTATGTTCCCAAGGACGACGGCAGCGATATGGACGAATGGACCAAATCCAAGCTGAAGGCCGCAACCAACGCGGTTGAGGACAGCAATCAGGGCTATCACTGGGATTGGAACGAAGCCGGGTTAAAAGGAAAGCTTGTCGGCTGCCTGATTCGGAACGAGGAATGGGAATACAACGGGAAAACAGGCTGGAACACAAAACCCTTTAAATTTGTGCCTGTCTCTGATATCAAAAACGGAAAGTTTGAAATTCCAAAGGACAAGCCCTTGAATAAAAAAACATCTAATTCTGATGATTCTGGAATCGTAAGCGCCAACGCCGGAATCGATTCTTATCTGGAAGACCTCCCGTTTTAGCCTATGGACCATTTTGATGTAAAACGTTCCCTGGACAGCATGGTGATCCTGGTGGATACCAGGGAGCAGGATACCCCTTCCCTGCGCCGAAGGCTGGAGCTTATAAAATGCCCCTGGGAACGCCAAAAGCTGGATTTTGGGGACTATTCCGCAAAATGCAGACTGCCAGACGGGGAATGGCTTGACCTTTCCCCAAAGGTAGCAGTCGAACGGAAAATGAGCTTTGACGAGCTGTGCGCCTGCTTTTGCAGAGGAAGGCAGCGCTTTACCAGAGAGTTCGAGCGGGCCAGAAAAGCAGGAGCCACCGTCTACCTGTTAATCGAAAACGCCTCCTGGGAAAACGCGTTTGCCGGAAAATACCACAGCAAAATGAACCCAAAATCGTTTATCGCAAGTATGACGGCATGGCTCGCCCGGTACCGCTGTCAGCTCATATTCTGTAAATCGGAAACGACGGGGGTTTTAATCCATGAAATCCTTTATCGAGAATTAAAAGAGGTTTTAGAAAGCGGGGCGGAAAACTTTGGCAGTACAGCTTAACGGGTTTGTCAAGATCCATAGAAAGCTGGTTCAATGGGGCTGGTATACGGATAATGTGGTCAAAGGCGTGTTTTTACATATCCTTTTAACGGCTAATTTTAAGCCGATGGAATGGCAGGGAAGGACAATTTTTCCGGGCCAATTGGTGACAAGTGTTGCCAGAATGGGCGCTGATTTAGGATTTTCACCCCGGCAGGTAAGAACCGCTTTAGACAAGTTAAAATCGACAAACGAAATAACAATCGAAACGACAAACAGATATAGTTTGATAACGGTTACAAATTGGGAAGAATATCAAACTTTATCCGAAATACAGGCAAACAAAAAGGCGAAGTATTCCGCAAACAAATGTCAAACAGATGACAAACAAATGACAAACAAACGACAACAACGTAAGAATGATAAGAAATATACTTCGTATATAAAAGAAGAAAAGAAGGCGGCTGCGCCGCAGGAGGTATTTCCTCCGGGAATTGAAACGCAGGAAGAGCTGGAGGCGTTAAAGGCCAGACTGAGGGAGTGAGAAAATGCCTTATGAATTAAAGCGGGAGGATATCCTTGGTTTGGCTCGGAGGTTAAACGCCGAAACGCATGAAAAGGGAGAAGAGCTGTTTTTTAAATACTGCCCTTTCTGCGGCGGGGACGGTCATGACCGCAACACCTTCAGCATCAACTTGAAAACCGGAATGTTTAAATGCTTCCGGGCTTCCTGCGGAAGACAAGGCCATTTCGTACAGATGGCCAGAGAGTTTTCTTACCCTTTGGATTTTCAAGCGTCCGGGAAAAGCAAAACGGTTTACAGGGCGCTTCCTCAAAAAGAAATCCAGGTGCGCGATCCGGCTGTCATTTATCTGGAATCCAGAGGGATCAGCCGGGAAACCGCGAAACGGTATCAGATCACTACCCGAAAGGATATGCCGAATGTTCTGGCTTTCCCTTTTTACGATCAAGACGGCGTGCTCCGGTTCGTGAAATACCGTAAGACGGATTTTGATAAATCCAGGGATAAAAACAAGGAATGGTGCGAAAAGGACACCATGCCGATTCTGTTCGGAATGAAGCAGTGCGTTGATTTTGAGACACTGGTTATCACAGAGGGACAAATAGACAGTTTAACGCTGGCTGACTGCGGGATCAAAAACGCGGTTTCTGTGCCCACGGGAGCGCTTGGATTCACCTGGCTGGAAAACTGCTGGGACTGGGTTTTGAAATTTAAAGAGGTTGTTGTTTTCGGAGACTGCGAAAACGGAAAAATCACCGTAGCGGACGAGCTTTCCAAAAGGCTTCCGATGCCGGTAAGGGTTACCCAGCCGGAGGATTATTTCGGAGAAAAGGACGCCAACGACATTTTAAGGCGCTATGGAAAAGAGGCTGTAGTTTCCGCCGTACATAACGCGAAGCTGAAGCCTGTAAACCGGGTCAAAGAACTGGCGGACGTTCAGGCGGTAGACATTTACAGCATGGAGCGGATTTTCACCGGAATTAATGAAATCGACCGTATTATTGGAGGTTTCTATTTTGGACAGGTAATTCTGCTGACCGGAAAACGCGGCGAAGGGAAAAGCACATTTATGAGCCAGCTGATTGTGGAAGCTTTGGAACAGGGATACAAAACCTTCGCGTACAGCGGTGAGCTGACGGATTATCACTTTAAGCGCTGGCTGGATTTTCAGGCGGCAGGGCCGGACAACATTGTATCAAACAAAGATCAATTCGGAGAAGAAACCTACCTGTTAACCAATGAAGTGATCGACAAGCTTAACAGTTGGTATCGCGGAAAAGCTTATCTTTATGATAATTCAGCGGTGATCGAAAGCGAAGAATTAGAATCTCTGCTTGTCACCATAGAAAAAGCGGTATGCCGGTATGGAATCCGGTTTGTGTGTATTGATAATTTAATGACCGCCCTTGATGTGGATATGAGAGACGACCTCTACCGAGCGCAGTCAAAGTTTTTGAGAGAATTAAAGCTGCTGGCATACCGCCACAATATTGTGGTTCTTTTAGTGGCACACCCCAGAAAAATGAAAGACGGAAATTTTGCTAATGACGATGTTGCCGGCAGCGGGGATATTACAAACCGGGTTGATGTAGTGATGTCATATTCCAGAAGCGAAGACGAAGCCTGTGACAGTAAGCTCGCTATTACGAAAAATAGGCTTACCGGCAGGCTGGCAATGGGTGAAAATCAGATCAAGCTGTTTTACAGCAATAAATCCAAACGGATTACCAGCGTTCGGTCTAACGGCAAAAATTACAGCTGGCAGTCTGAAAAGGAAATGATTGAATCTGGTCTGCTGGACTTGCCGTTCTGAGGTGCGATATGACATTCGATGAATTATCTCTTATGGCTTTTCGCAATGATCCCCTTCCCCGCTTCGCAAAACTACATGAAACAACCGCGTATTTCGGTCTGCAAAATATTTACTGGAGCTACGAGCACCGTTTTATTTCAAAGGATCAGGCCGCAAAGCGTAAGAAGGAGCTTCAATATAGGTTTGAAGACGAAGTAAAAAAGCATGAGGATTCTTTAAAAGACCACCAATACATCGATCATATTCGTGTAGCGTTCGGCGGACAGTTCAAGGCTGTGAAAGAGAGCGGCTGTCCTGTATGCAGGCGGCTCATTGAGATTTTGGACGGGAGGAATTTAAGTGAAGGCCAGGATTCCTAATTCAGCCAAGCTTACAAAAAAACAATTACAAGCCGCTGAAAGTTATTCCCGTCAGGTAGTAAAAGCGGATCAGGAAAGGCTTCTGCGCCAGTACTTTAAATTGATGTGCTATGTGCTGAACCGTAACTTCGGCTTTGGTTCGAAGAGATGCCTAGCGGTAATCAATGGAATCAGCAGGCTTTCCGCCGAACACGATCAAGACGAAATCTTTTGGGAACATTTAGACCGGGTGATCGTTGATGAAATGAAGCTCGATTTTGAAAGAGATTAACCCCGCCGCAAACAGGCGGGAACGGAGGACAAAAGCAATGATTAAACCAAGCACTGACACGGAGCCAGCAGCGGAAAACAGGGACAAAATTATTCTGGACTTATGCGGCGGCACGGGCTCCTGGTCAAAGCCGTACAAAGAGGCCGGATATGATGTGAGGCTGATCACTCTGCCGGAATATGATGTATGCACCTATGCGCCGCCGTTTGAAAATGTTTATGGGATTCTGGCTGCCACGCCGTGCGATGAATTTTCAATCGCAAAGCATTTTCACGGAAAAGGAAACTATACGCATAATTTCAAAGCGGGGCTGGAGGTGTGCTCTGCGTGCTGCAGGATTATACTTACGTGCCGGCCCAGGTTCTGGGCGATAGAAAATCCGGCAAACGGACTGCTGAGGCGCTGGCTCGGTGAACCTGATTACACCTTTGACCCCTGGCAGTTTGGGCACAGCTATCAAAAGCGGACTGCGCTGTGGGGTAACTTTAATGCTCCGAAGGCCTTTGTCGAAGCAAAGCCGGAAGGAATGAAGAAATTTTCCATGCTTCACAGCAAAGAAATTTATCCGGAGTTTTACGGTGTCTATACCCGTCAGGAACGCAGGGCAATCACGCCGCCTGGCTTCGCAAGGGCATTTTTTGAAGCAAACCGGTGAAGGGAGGACAAAGGCAGTGAGCATAAAAACTTATGACCAGTTTTTCGATGCAGAGGATAAGGAGGCAAATCATGACTGAATTAAAACCACGTGGGATTTATCGCGAAGCTCTGAATAAATGGGGTGCTGAAGCTCAAACACTTATGGTTTTTGAGGAAATGTCAGAACTGCAAAAGGAGCTTTGTAAGCACGCCAGGGGCAAAGATAACCGTGAAGCTATTGCCGAAGAGATCGCGGACGTTCAAATCATGTTGGAACAAATGATGATTCTTCACGATTGTGAGGATTTAGTAGAAGTACAAAAATTCAAGAAAACACACAGATTAAAGATTCGCTTGGAACAGGAGGATTGACTATGGCGAGATACTTTAAGATTACAGAGATTGATTGCGACAGCTTTTTTCAATGTACTGGTGAAGAACTGGATTGTTCCCAATTAGTTGTACCTGTAATTGGATATGTCTTTGTTGCTGTTGACGATACCGACGAAGATGAAATCTCTGTTCCTTTAGACAGCTTTGACGAGGAGGATTGACGATGTCTGAGTACATAGAAAGGGAATTTGCGCTAAATGTTCTCTGTCGAGAGAATTGCGGACATGACTATGAAGCAAATAAATGTAATAACTGTTATACATCAAATTTTATCAATTATCTTCCCACCGCAGACGTAGCAGAGGTGAAGCATGGGAAGTGGATAAAGTGTTCTGTAATTAAGTGTTCAGTATGTGGTTCATGCACGGATATCCAATCAGATGAAGCATATGAAAAATTTATAGAATCTTATTACTACTGCCCTGTATGTGGATCAAAACTTGACTTGGAGGATTAGCTATGGCAAAGGTCGAAGTAACGGATTATGTGTCAGAACTACGCGCAGAATATCAACAAGGCTTTCAAGATGGTTATGCTTCGGCGTGGAGAGAGATTCAGAATGTTATCAAACACGCGGTAATTGAAGCGAGTATTCAAGCCTCGACGAAAAGGGAGGACTAAGCTATGACAAGGGAAAAAGCGATTGAAGTTCTTGAAAATGGTGCATGGTGGGATTTGCTTATCCCTATAACAACCATTGAAGGCAGGAAGTCAGATATCGAATTGCATGAAGCTCTTGATATTGCTATTGCCGCTCTATACCCCGTTAGTCGGGAACAGGTTGAGAAAGTGTGGAAAGGCTGTTCTTGGTGCAACAACGAAGGAAAAAAGCCAGAAAATTGGGAGTGCTCTCTTTTAGACGACTGTGGTTTTTCGGTTGTTGTTGGAGACGAAGTAGTTTGGACAAATGCTGAGTTTTGCCCAGTGTGCGGAAAACCGTTAACGGATAATGCTGCGGATACACTTATAAAGAGATTGGAGGCGCTGAAAGATGATTGATTGTTACAAATGCAAATATAGGGGAAATATCCCTGGAGATGCGCATAGTTGTTGTCGATACCCAGGTAATAAAACAGGTATGTTTGATTATTTTGAAAACGAGAACAAAAAGAACGCACAAAAGCTCAACATCAAAGCTGAACTTCACGGCATAAAGAATGGGTGGTTCTTCTGGCCGGTAAATTTCGACCCTGTTTGGCTTATCAGTTGCAATGGATTCACGCCAAAGGAGGCGCTGAAAGATGAAGAGACTGATTGATTTAGACGAACTCTTGCAATATCCACTCAGACGCGGGAGCGAACATTACGATGAGAAAAATGCTGACCCTCATTTCCTATTCGGTGTGGAATCCGTTCTGGAGTATGCACAGACATTGCCCACCCTAACCAAGCCAAATGAGCCGCTAACAATGAAAGAGCTCCGAAAAATGAATGGTCAGCCGGTATGGCTGGCTGAGAAAAAAGTTTGGGCACTTTTGCAGGTGTGGGACGATGACAATATCGATGCAGTTTTTTCAATGCCGATAGGGTGCTTTCACGCGAAACCTATAATCGGCACAAAAATTTACCGCAACCCGCTTCCAGAACCGCCTGAGGAGGATTAGTTATGAAAAAAAATGTGAGCCGGGTGATCCCAAACCCTTGTGATGAATGCGTGTGCAGTTATTGCAGATGGCGCGGGACAGACAACTGCTTACGCTGCGAATACGGGAGTTGTTTACGATGCGGAGAAAGCAGAAGAGCCAGATACCCAATTTATGAGTGCGTTGGCTACACAATGCCGCCACCCGGAATGAAGACATGTGGCAGACCTTAGTTGAACAGGTTCAGGAGGATTAGCTATGTATAAGGAATTAGTTGAAAAACTGCGGCATAGAGGAACTTTATATAATGGGATCAGCCTTTTTGATGATGCCGCCAATGCTATTGAAAAGCTGCTATTTAAATATAATTTTGCCAATATGACAAAAAAGGAAACTGACATAACACTTAAAAATGAATTTTTAAAATGTTTAAGATTGGAAGCCGAAAACAAAGAACTAAAGCGTGAAAGAGATCAGGCGGTGGAGGAACTTCATCGAAATACAGACGCTGTACCCGTAGTTAGGTGTAAGGATTGTAAATGGTTTACAATGGACAATACAGGTGGTACGTATTGCAATCATCTAACTTGTGGGTTGTTTAATGGATATGAACCAGATGCGTTTTGCAGCTACGGCGAAAGAAAGGAAAATTGATATGGCAGGCTGGCAATTATTACTTTTAGGTTATTTTTTAGGCGCACCGTTAGGCTTCTTGCTTTGTTCCGTTCTGGTGGCAAGCAAAGACCCGCCCAAACCGCACACCACTTGCAAGGACTGCGTACATAGGCATAAGAAAGAGTGCCCTTTCTCCCATATCGAATGTGATGTGACCGGAGATTCTATTTTCTGGCATACTAACAAACAAGATGACTTCTACTGCAAGGAGGCTCAGGACATTGGGCTGGCCACAAAGCGGAAATAGAAAAAGCTGTAAGGGGTGTATCTATAACAGACCTCTAACTTTTGAAGGTTCCGGGCAGCAACGCTACTGCCTATATTGCTATGATACCGGTAAGCCTAGAGGCTGCCCGCCGGAGAAGTGCGATAAAAAGATTGTCAGGAGGTTGAAAAATTGACAAAGAAGGAGTTTCTGAATCAATACCGTAATATAGAAATAATCATTGGATCAAAGCTAGATGAACTAGCGAAAACCAGAGAACGCGCTGAAAAAACAACACAAACCCTTTCTCCTGATAAAGTCAAATCTGAAAGCAGTGGAGGCCTTGAAGTTTCAATCGAAAAAATCATAGGATTGGAAATGGAGATTGCAAAAGAAATAGAATCTTTGAATATAGTGAGAGTAAAAATTGAAAAAGCTATTTCTAGCATAAATGATTATGGGCTGGAAAGTATTCTGAGATTGCACTATATCAATGGCATGTCTTGGGAAAAAGTTGCAGTTAAAATGAATTACTCTTATCGCCACACTACAAGACTACATGGAATTGCCTTGCAAAAATTGAAGATTGAGTAAGATGTCCTTGAATGTCCCTCTTGACTTATTGTATCATTAAGCTAAAGAAATAGGCAGAGGATTATTCCCCTGCCTTTTCGATATACTCCGCAATGAATTTTTTAATTTCGGTAGTCGGCTTTGTTCCGTTCTTTTCACACGCGGCCCGGAAAGCTTCCAGAACCTCCGGGCGCAAGTCTAACGGGAAACGGACATAATTTTTCCTCATATATGCCTGTTGAATCTCACTTTTGCTTTTTGCCACGCTTAAACACCTCCACAATGTCCCATACAAACACAATTAAAGTCAATCCTATTGCAAACCAGGTAAGCCAATTAAACCCATGCTGGACAGCATAAATAATATTGGCGGCGGTCAGCAGATACAGCGGCGAGTTCCTTAATAGTTTCTTCTTGCTCATATCAGTTCAATGGGGTATAATAAGGGTGGAGTTCGGGGAGCTTTCGCTCCCCTCCCTCTTAGCCCTTAGAGATTGTGTAGATTACCAAGGCGACATTTGCGAGACCTGCGAGAATCTCAACTATTGTCTTGATATCTTCCACATTCTTTGGGGGCTTTTTCTTTTTCCCCACTGGACTTTTCACCTCCTCTCCTTTGATTATATTATACACCTACGTACGTAGAATGTCAAGCGTTTTGACAAATAAATTTTAAATATTTTTCAGCCTTTTGCCATTTGGCGGAGGGCTTTTCTTATATCCAAAAACAGGAAGTGATTTTTATGTACTGTCCAAGAGATGGAAGGTGTGTTTTTGACGGCTACAAGACGGCGGGAAAGCATATTTGCGCCTTGCCTAGATGTCAATATCCCCGTGAACTAAAACAGGCCTTACAGAACCGTATAGCCAATATTTTAGGACAGCCACAGGGCAGAACCAGGCGGGCGCGGGAACTTGAACTATTAAAAGAGCAAATTAGAAAGATAACTATGCAGGAGGGATAAAAGATTATGCAAGTAGAAACGATGGACGGAACCTTTTGCAAAGGCTGCCCTTATGGAAATGTAGAAATATTACAAACAGAGTATTGCTATACAAATAATTTAGAAACCTATGTGTATATTCGATGTATTCATTATGATATGTGTAAAAGGGCTTATGGGTTAGATAGAGATGTTCAACTATAAATCTACTATATGGAAGCATAAGCAAAAAGCCATATTGCGCCGTGACGGATACATGTGCCAATGGTGCAAACGATATGGAAAGCAAGTATCAGCCACTACAGTACATCATATCAAGCGCGCTGATGAATACCCTGAGTTAGCATACACAGACAGCAATCTGATCAGCTTATGCTCCGGGTGCCACAATAAGGCACACCCTGAGAAAGCGCAAAAGACAAGAGGATATTAATCATGAATGCGCAAGAGTTTAAAGCACACATGCAATTGATATCAGTACAAGCCAGAGAAGATATAGAAACCGCACACATAAAGGCTGATGATCTTCTTTGTAATCAGTTATCTGAACTTGGATACACCGAAGGAATTAAAATATTTCAAAGCATGGAAAAATATTATGCGTAGTCCCCCCCTATCCGACGCGCCTTCCGGACGCCTATAGGGACCGGCGTGGGTAACTTTTTCCAACTCTGAGCTTAAATTTGAAGAAAGGGTGCAGTTTATGACAAAAAGCAACTGGAAAAATTTAATAAACGAGCAGATGGCTGCACTCGGTGTGCAGAACAGCGCATATAATTCGGCAATTGAAACGCTTGCGGGTATCTTGGAGCAAAGGGATAGAACCTTTAAAGAGTTTAAAGGTTCCGGCGGTAAATCCGTGATCGAATACACGAATAAAGGTGGATCCACCAACATGACAAAAAATCCTCTCCTAGTCTTGTGGGACGACTTAAACAAAAGCGCATTGGCGTACTGGCGCGAATTAGGTTTAACCCCCTCCAGTTATAAAAAGATGACTGGCGATACAGTTAAGAAAGAAAAGGCCGGAGGATTGGCCGCCGCTCTGGCAAGTGTTAAATTTGATTAAAGGGAAAAACTGGCCTGCTGTGCTAAAGTACGCCGAAAGTATAAGAGACGGGAAGAAAATCGCGTGTATTGAATTAAAACAAGCAGTTGACAGATTCTTTTGTGATTTAGAAAACCCAGATTATTACATAGACAGCAAGGGCCCGGAATTTTGTATTCAGATCATAGAAAAGACACTGTGCCACCAACAAGGGGAAAAGCTTGACGGGACACCGCTGCGTGGCACGCCGTTTCTTCTGGAGCCATTCCATAAATTCATTGTGTATAACCTTCTTGGTTTTAAACTGTCCGGCACTGATGTGGTTAGGTTCCATGAGGCATTGATCTTTATTCCAAGAAAAAACATCAAGACAAGCTTTGCGGCTGCCCTAGCGTGGGCGTTATCTCTTTGGTATCGTAAATCCGGTTCCAAGACCTATATCACCGCAGCCGCTTTGATGCAGTCTCTGGAGAGCTTCAATTTTTTAAGTTATAACATAGACCGCATGGGAGAAAACGCTAAAAACGGAGGCACGGTCAAAGTAATCGATAATAATAATGAACATTCGCTGGAATCGTCACTCCCAGACGGTTCCTTTTTTATTCGCGCGCTGGCCGCTAACCCAGATGCGCAAGATTCTTTGAACTGCAATATCGCGATCTGTGACGAAATTCACGCTTTCAAACAGCCCAAACAATACAATCTTTTTAAAGAAGCGATGAAGGCATACACCAATAAACTGCTGATCGGCATTTCGACTGCCGGAGACAACGAGCAGGCTTTTCTTGGGCAAAGACTAAAATACTGCCGGAAAATATTAGACGGCACTGTTAAAGATGAGCAATACTTTATTTTTATGTGCTGTGCCAATCCTGATAGAAACGGTGATATTGATTATACCAACCCCGCCGTCCATGAGATGGCGAATCCGGCTTACGGCGTTTCGATCAGGCCTGAAGAAATCATGAATGACAGCCTTCAGGCTCAGAATGATCCTCAGCAAAGAAAGGATTTTTTTGCGAAAAGCTTAAATGTTTACACCAACGCCCTAAAGGCATATTTCAATATAGATGAGTTTCGAAAGAGCGACCGGGCCTATAACTGGAACTTGGAACAGCTGGCAAAGCTTCCGATTGACTGGTATGGAGGAGCTGACCTTTCTAAACTGCATGACCTGACCGCAGCGGCGCTGTTCGGAAATTACAAGGGCGTTGATATCATTATAACTCATGCTTTCTTCCCTGTTGTCGCGGCTCACTTAAAAGCCGAGCAGGATAATATTCCTCTGTTTGGCTGGCAGGACGACGGCTGGCTTACCATGTGCAACTCCCCTACTGTCAACCACTCTGATGTGGTGAAATGGTTTGTGGACATGCGGAAAAAAGGATTTAAAATCAAGCAGGTGGGCCATGACCGCAAATTCTGCCGGGAATATTTCATCGGAATGAAGGAAGCGGGCTTCAAGATCATAGACCAGCCTCAATATTACTATAAAAAATCCGAAGGATTTCGGCATATAGAGCAGAGCGCCAAGAACGGCGCTCTTTTTTATTTGCACTCAGAAGCCTTCGAGTATTGTGTGGAAAACGTGTCCGCCGTCGAAAAGACGGACGACATGATCCAATACGACAAAGTACAGCCGGAACACCGCATCGATCTTTTTGACGCGTCTGTGTTCGCCTGTATTCGTTACCTAGAAAGCCTTGACAGAAGCAGGGCGGCAAAAAAATGGTGGGGTGAGACATGAGCAAAAAGAATAAAAGAAGCAGGCCGGCTCCCCGGGCTGAGCCCGCACAGAAACGCAGTATCGCGCTGGTAACACAGAACAAATGGGAAACCCTGGAGTGCTTAGGCTACACCAGTCTGGCGCAAAACCCGGAAATCTGTACAGCTGTGGACACAATTGCCAGGCTGATCGCAAGCATGACGATTCACCTGATGGAAAACACGGACGACGGGGACGTGCGGGTAAAAAATGAGTTAAGCCGAAAGGTGGATATCAATCCGAACAATAACATGACGCGTTCCAACTTTATTCACTGGATTGTGAAAACCCTTATGCTGGAGGGCAGCGGGAACGCTGTTGTTTGGCCTGAATACAAGCGCGGGATTTTACGGGATTTAAAGCCTGTTCCTCCCGCCTTTACCGCATTTGTGCCTGAGGGCCTTTGGGATTACCGGGTTGTGATCGCCGGGACGGAATACGCGCCGGACCGTATCCTTCATTTTGTTTTAAACCCAGGAAATTATTACCCGTGGAAAGGTGACGGCTATCATGTTGCTTTGGCAGATGTAGCGAATAACCTGAAACAGGCGTCCGCGACTGAAAAGGGCTTTATGTCCTCTAAGTGGAAACCGTCTATCATCGTCAAGGTTGATTCTCTAACCGACGAATTTTCGAACAAGGAAGGACGCGCAAAGCTTCTTGCAGATTATATCGAATCGAACGAAGCAGGAGAGCCCTGGCTGATTCCTGCGGATCAATTCAGCGTGGAACAGGTTAGGCCCCTTACCCTTTCCGATTTGGCTTTAGCGGATTTCGTACAACTGGATAAACGGACGGTGGCAGCCATTCTCGGCGTGCCGCCTTTTGTTTTAGGAATCGGAGATTTCCAGCGGGACGCATGGAATAACTTTATCAATTCCACCATCATGCCGATTGCCAAAAGCATCGAGCAGGAAATGACAAAAAAGCTTCTTTATGATCCCGCGTGGTTTTTCCGTTTTAACCCGTGGAGTTTGTATAACTATTCGATCACCGAGATGGTATCCGCCGGGGCGGAAATGGTAGACCGCATGGCGCTGCGGCGCAATGAATGGCGCAGCTGGGTAAACATGCCCCCTGATCCGGATATGAACGACCTGCTGGCGTTAGAAAATTATGTCCCTGCGGATAAGCTGGGAGATCAGAACAAGCTGAATGGAGGTGAAAACACATGACATGTGAACGCACAGCCCTAGTGAGAGACGGCGGATTTTCCACCCGCGCGGAAGACGGGAACTTATATATTGAGGGATATTTCGCCGTATTCGGAAGCGAATATAAAATGTGGGAAAACGCCATTGAAACCATTGACGAGGACGCCTTTGACGACACTTTAAATGGAGATATCCGGGCCCTAGTAAATCACGACACTACCCTGGTATTGGGAAGAACCACAGCTGGAACGCTTTCTCTTAGAGTGGACAAGACCGGTCTATGGGGTTCCGTCGCAATCAACCAGGCTGACCAGGACGCAATGAACCTTTATGAGCGCGTAAAGCGGGGAGACGTTAGCCAATGCAGCTTTGGGTTTGACATTATCGATCAAAGCACAGAGGTCATGGAAAACGGAACCACAGTCTGGAAGCTGAACAAGGTCAAATTGTATGAGGTTTCCGTGGTGACTTTTCCGGCCTATGAAGACACCTCCGTCCAGGCGCGCAAACGGGATTACGAAGAAATTCAAAAGAGAAAAAAAGAACAATGGCGGGAGGAAATGCTTATCCGCCTGAAAGGAGAAAAAAATGGCACTGAGAATACTGATGCTGAAAAGAAGCATTGACAAGAAAAAGGAAGAACTAGAGCTGCTCCGCAGCAAGGATTCGGAATTTGAAACCCGTGAGGCCGAGCTGGAAGCCGCTATCAACGAAGCTGAAACCCCTGAACAGGAGCAGGCCGTGAGCGAAGAGGTAGAAAAATTCGACGCCGACAAAAGCGCCCACGAGGAAGCCAAAAGCGCGCTGTCCAGGGAAATTGAAGGCCTGGAGGCCGACCTGTCCGCGCTGGAGGAAGACGCCCCTAAATTAGATGAAATAAAACCAAACCAAAAGGAAAGGACTGTAAATCATATGACTGAAATCAACATTCGCAGCCTGCCCATGAATCAGCGGGCGTTTGACGCGCTTTCTATGGAGCAGAGAAAAACCATCGTAGAACGTGACGACACCAAGGACTTTTTGACGCAGCTTCGAAGCATGAAGGGACAGCAGAGAGCCATTTCCGGCGCGGAGCTGACGATCCCGGTTGTATTCCTGGATTTGATCTCCGAAAACATGTACCGCTATTCCAAGCTGCTTAACCGTGTCAGGGTCCGCAATGTAACCGGTGAAGCCCGGCAGACTATTGCTGGAACTGTTCCTGAAGCTGTATGGACTGAGATGTGCGGCGCGATCAACGAGCTGTCTTTTGTATTTAATCAGGTGACTTTGGACGGCTATAAGGTGGCTGGATTTGTACCGGTGTGCAACAGCCTTCTGGAGGATAACGACATCAACCTTGCCAGCTGGATTGTGGAAATGATCTCCGAAAGCATCGGCCTAGCAATGGACAAGGCGATTCTTTACGGCAAGGGCGCAGCAGGCAAAATGCCGCTTGGTATTGTGACCAGACTAGCACAGGCCTCTAAACCCTCTGATTACCCCGCGAACGCCCCGGAATGGGTAGACTTACATACCTCAAATATTCTGAAAATTGGCGGTTCCAGTTCCACCGGCGCGGCGTTCTGGTCTGAATTAACCCTTGCCGCTGGAAATACCTTTACCAGATACAGCCGTGGAAATCAGTTCTGGGCTATGAACAGCAAGACTTATGCTCAATTAAAGTCTAAAGTAATTACCTTTACCGCTACCGGCGATATTGTATCCAATGTATTCGGCACTCTTCCCATCATCAACGGCGATATCGATATTCTGGAATTTATGCCTGACGGCGACATTGTAGGCGGCTACGGTGATCTTTATCTCTTGGCTATGCGCTCCGGCATGACTATTGAATCCAGCCGTGAGGTACAGTTTATCCAGGATAACACTGTCTTTAAAGGCAAGCAGCGCGCTGACGGTATGCCCGTGATTCCCGGCGCGTTCGTCGCTATCAATATCAATGATGAATCTGTAACTACCGCAATGACCTTTGCGGCCGATACCGCAAACGACGCGCAGCTTTCCGAGCTGGCTGTTGGCTCTGAATCCTTAAGCCCGAGCTTTGATTCCAATGTGTATTCCTACACAGTAACGGCTTCTGGAACCAGCGCAAAGGTGGAGGCCACCGCAACCCAGCCGGGCGCTCAGGTCACTGTTGCTTATAACGGAAAGAATGTCCGCAACGGCGGCACGGTAACCTGGACTGCTGACGGGAAAGCCTATCCATTGACGGTCACCGTGACCCAGGGCAACGCCGTGCGCGTTTATACCGTGAACGTCACTAAGGCGGCAGCAGGCTGATTTTAGGGGGGGATTTCCTTGACTGACGCTGATATCTTAACCATTTTAAAAACTGATCTTATGGTATCCAGCAGCGCTCTGGACACTTACCTGCAAACGCTTATTGCGTCAGCCAAGGATTACATCTCCACCGAGGGGATAACCTTGGCTGATTCGCAAAGCGACGGAATGTTGGTTGAAATGTACGCCGCTTATTTGTACCGGCGCAGGCGTGAGGAAAATGTTCAGATGCCCAGAATGTTACGCTGGGCACTGAACAACCGCTTGTTTTCAGAAAAGGGTGCGGTAAATGGATAGCTTGATTTATCTGATTTCTCAGGCGTACAGCCAAGATGATATTGGGCAGGTAATCGCCTCAGAAAGCAAAAATGAGGTCTGGGCAAGCCTACAGTCTATCACCCGGGCTGAATGGGCGGACGCGGGCCAAAATGGATTGCAGCCCCAGTTTGTGGCGGTTACTCCTATTGTGAATTACAACGGAGAGAGTATCGCTGAAATCAACGGAAAACGCTATGGGATTTACCGTACATATTTTTCGCCGGACAGCGATTCTATTGAGCTTTATCTGGAAAGAAAGGTCGGAGTGTAATGGCAAATATAAAAATCGACGATCTGGCTTCCACAATCGCAAAAGAATTAACCGAGTATAGCCAAGAGGTAACAGATGGGCTGAAAAAGGATATCCGTACTGTAGCTAAAGAATGCGCCAAAGAAATCAAAATCAACTCTCCCAAGGATACCGGAGAATACGCTAAAAGCTGGGGCACAAAGGTGCTTTACGAAGGAACTGATGATATTCGAATCTCAGTTTACAACAAAAAGCATTACCAGCTGACGCATCTTCTGGAATACGGGCACGAACTGAAAAGCGCAAGCGGAAAAACCTTAGGTACAGTTGGCGCAAAACCCCATATTCGCCCCGCTGAACTGAACGCGGAAAAAAAGCTGATGAAAAAAGTGAAGGTGACGGTGCGTGGTGATAACTCTTGAAAATATAAAAGAGATTTTGGAAACAAGCGGACTTCCGGTAGCTTACGGATTTTTCCCGGAAGACGCAGCTCCGGATCTTCCTATTTTGGTCTATCAGTCGGTTTATTCTAACAACTTTGCGGCAGATAACGTTGTCTATAAAAAGTTCGACCACATACAGATTGACTTGTATACAAAATTGAAAGACCCGGCAACAGAGGACAAGGTAGAAAAGGCCTTGTCCTCTTTTTATTGGGAAAAAAGCGAGGAATACAACGATACAGAAAAAACGTATCGAATCATTTATGAAATTGAGGTGTAAAAAATGGCAGGAAAAGACAAGGTTAAATTTGGTATTAAAAATGTGCATTACGCGTTATTGACTGACGAAACTACCCCCACATTCGAAACTCCTGTTGCCATTCCAGGAGCAGTGAGTTTTTCTTTAGAGGCAAATGGAGACAGTTCCCCGTTTTACGCCGATGATATGCAGTATTTTGTCACTGTTGCCAATAACGGGTATACCGGGGATTTGGAAATGGCTTTGTTCCAGTCTCAGTTTTTGGAGGATATCTTTGGATATACGGCTTCTGAAAAGGACAAGGTGGTAACGGAAAACGCGAAGATCCAACCGAAACCGTTCGCACTGTTATTTGAAGAGGAAGGAGACGTTAACGGCACTAAATATGTGCTGTATAACTGCATCTGCACCAGGCCTTCCCGTTCTCTGGCTACTACCACAGAGACCACCGAACCGCAGACCCAGACCGTTAGCGTAACAGCCTCTCCTCTGTCTGACGGAAGAACTATGGCTTATACCACGGACGAAACACCGGCTGAAGTTTTGACCGCATGGTACAACGAAGTATGGCTTGCGGATACAACGGGAGGCGCGGGCTGATGGAAAAAGTAATCAAAATCGATGGAAGGGACGTGGGGTTTAAGGCTACGGCTTTGACCCCACGCCTTTATCGTCACAGAATGGGCCGGGACATTATCCAGGATCTAAACAAGCTGAAAAAAGCGTACAACAAAGCTTTGTCTCTGCCGGATACCGCCACCGATGAAGAAAAAGAGGACGCTCAGCTTTCCAGCCTGGATCTGGAGATTTTTGAGAATGTTGCTTACATCATGGCCCGCCAGTATGACGCGAATATTCCGAATAATCCTGAGGACTGGCTTGACGAGTTTAAGACATTTTCAATCTATGAGATCCTTCCAAGCGTCCTTGAGCTTTGGGCTATGAACGAAATGCAGACCGCAAAGCCTAAAAAAAAATAATTCCCCGGGACCGTGAAATGAACGGTTCTATTTTTATGCTCAGGTGCGCCGAGCTTGGATTATCAAAAGAGGATTTAGACGATATGACCGTAGGCATGGTTTATGATCTGACCACAGAACAGGCCAATGACAACGAGAAATATCCAATCAAAGGCGCGCCTGGTTCCATGAAACAGTTCTTTGCGGGAGGTGGAAAAATTGGCTGATAGAATAAAAGGCATCACGATAGAGATCGGCGGCGATACCACTGGGCTTTCGAAAGCGTTGTCCGGTGTAAACAAAGAGATAAAAGATACCCAGACACAGCTAAAAGATGTCAACCGTCTTCTGAAAATGGATCCTGGAAACACGGAACTGCTCAGACAAAAGTATGATCTTTTAAATAAATCAATCGACAGCACCGAAAAAAAGCTTGATACATTAAAACAAGCAGAGAAGCAGGTACAGGATCAATTCAAGCGCGGTAAAGTCAGCGAAAGCCAATACAACGCTTTAAAAAGAGAAGTGATCGCCACCGAAAGCAACCTTAAAAATTTAAAATCTGAAGCACAAAAAACGGATAATGCTATTCGTGGGATTGATGAGAAACCCGTTGAGGAGGTCGCAAGTGCTGCCGATAAAGCGGAAACCTCTTTGAAAGATGCGGGTAAAGAAGCATCTAACTTTGGAGACTATCTAAAAGCCGGAGCGATTGTCGAGGGTTCAAAAGCAATTATATCTGGAATGAAAGATATTGCAGACGAATCCCGTGAATATATGAAAATCATGGGAAGCCTGGAAATTTCAAGCCAGGCAGCCGGATATACTGCTGAACAAACCGCGTCGAGCTATAAAACTCTTTACGGCGTTTTAGGCGATGACCAAACAGCGGCCACTACTACCGCCAACTTGCAGGCACTAGGCCTATCTCAAAGCCAGCTAGACCAAATCATCAACGGCACCATTGGCGCTTGGGCTACTTATGGGGATAGTATTCCAATCGACAGTTTATCCGAAGCGATCAATGAAACTGTAAAAACCGGAAATGTCACAGGCACATTCGCGGACGTTTTAAACTGGGCCGGCACCAGCGAGGACGAATTTAACGCAAAGCTTCAAGCGGCGAACAGCGAATCGGAGCGGGCGAATCTCGTCTTGCAGGAATTAGCCAATCAGGGATTGATGGCTGCCGGACAAGCCTGGCAGGAAAATAATGAAGCCTTGTTTGAAAGCAACCAGGCTAATGCGGATTTTCAGGAAAGCATGTCAAAACTGGCAGAAGTTATAATGCCAATTGTTACGGAAATCACTCAAGCTGTCACAAAAATCATTGATTTTATTTTGCAGAATAAAGACGCGGTTGTCTCAGCTTTATTAGCGATTGGAACCGGCTTGGCTGTATTCAAAATTGTTGGTATTGTTAGTTCACTTGTTACCGGATTTCAAACGTTTTTCGGAGTTATCAAGTCTGGGCAAGGTGTAATGGCGGCGTTTAATGCTGTTATGAACGCGAACCCAATCTCACTAATCATTATGGCTATTGCCGCTCTCGTAGCGGCTTTTATTTATTTATGGAACAACTGCGAGGAGTTCAGGGAGTTTTGGATTAACCTCTGGGACACCATCAGCAGCGCGTTTTCCACTGTTTGGGACGCGATTGTGAATTTCTTTACCGTTACCATACCGGACGCATGGAACAGCGTCGTTGACTTTTTCTGGCAGGGATATTACACCTGGCAAAGTATCTGGCAGAGTATCGGGGACTTTTTCAGCGGAATCTGGGACGGGATCGTCAGCTTTTTCACTGAAACCATTCCCAACGCTTGGAACAGCCTGGTGGATTTCTGCTGGCAGGGATATTACGCTTGGCAGGAGGTTTGGCAAAACGTCGGCGATTTCTTCAGCGGAATTTGGGACGGAATCGTCGGATTCTTTACAGAAACGATTCCAAACGCCTGGAACGGCTTAATGGACATTTTTAATAAGATCGGAAGCTGGTGGTCCGGTATCTGGAACGGCGTAAGGGATACGTTCTCTAATGTATTTAACAGCCTTGTTAATATCGCCAAGCAGCCGATCAACGCCATTATCGGACTGATCAATGGAATTATAGACGGTCTGAACTGGATGATCGGAGGGCTTAACCAGCTTTCCTTTGATATTCCCGACTGGGTTCCCGTTTTCGGCGGCAAAAAATTCGGGATTAACATTCCAACCATTGGCAAAATCCCCTATCTCGCATCCGGCGGCGTATTGTCCCAAGGCTCCGCCGTAGTCGGAGAGGCTGGGCCTGAGCTTCTTACTATGATGGGAACTAAGGCGGTTGTTCAGCCTCTCACCTCTTCCACAACCACCAACACAAATTTAGGCGGTGTCAATATCGTCGTATATGGAGCTCCCGGACAAGACGTAAGAGAGCTGGCGGACATTATCATGGACGAAATGCAGTCTGCTACCATGCGAAAGGGGGCCGTTTGGGGTTGATTAATTGGTTTATTTTCGATGGAAAAAACAGCCGCGATTACGGGATCTATATCAGCGGAAGCGGCACCTTTAATGCTCCCGAAATGGATATCACAACGGTTGAAATCCCGGGAAGGAATGGCGATCTCACGATCAGCAACAACCGGTTTCGCAATATTACCGTCGAATATCCGGCGTTTATCCGAAAACAGTTTCGTCATAACGCGGCGGCGGCAAAGCTCTGGCTTTTAAGCAAAACCGGATACTGTATTTTAACAGATACCTATCACCCTGAGTTTTTCAGAAAAGCCAGATTTACCGGCCCAATGGATTTTGACACCCGGTTTTTAAACTACTCTGCGGAATTTACGGTTTCATTCAACTGTATGCCGCAAAGGTGGCTGGTATCAGGAAGCTATCCGATGACTCTTACAGCGCCTTATTCCTTAACTAATCAATACTGCCCGGCCCTCCCTCTGATTACCGTTTACGGCAATGGAGCGGGGGCCTTAACTATTGGCGGCAATATTATTCAGATTTCAGAAATCGATGAATACGTGACCCTGGACAGCGATACCCAAAATGCCTATAAGGGAACGGCAAATAAAAACAGCACGATCAGCCTGGCGTCTTTCCCGGTATTACAGCCCGGAAAAACAGGGATCAGCTGGAGCGGCGGGATCACGAAAGTTGAAATTACTCCAAGGTGGTGGACTGTATGAATCCTGTTCTATACGAAAGTACGGAAAGCACATTTGAAACAAACGGTTTAGGCGTGCTGTCTGATACGATTTCCTGTCAGGTAGTTGAGGAAAGAAACGGAATCTTTGAGATCACTCTGGAATATCCGTTGACGGGAATCCATTATCAGGAAATCAAACAGCGCCGGATTATTTTTGTAAAGCCAAATCCCTATGAGGATCCCCAGCCGTTTCGGATTTATAGGATTACAAAGCCTTTATCCGGAAAAATCACTGTTTACGCGCAGCACATCAGCTATGACCTTTCCGGAGTTCCGGTTTCCCCTTTTTCCTCCGGCAGCGTAACCGGCGCGCTCTCCGGGTTAAAAACGAACGCCGCCGTAACAAATCCTTTCAGCTTTTGGACGGATAAAACATCAACCGGAGATTTTGCCGTTACCGCGCCTACGTCTACGCGGACATTGTTAGGAGGTTCAGACGGTTCTATTTTAGACGTGTTCGGCGGCGAATATAAATTTGACCGCTGGACCGTGCGCCTTTATAACAATCGTGGTAAAAATTCCGGGGTATCAATCCGGTACGGAAAAAATCTTATGGACTTACAGCAGGACGAAAATATTTCTAATGTTGTAACCGGGATTTATCCTTATTGGCTGAGCAGTGAGGGAGAACTTACTGAGCTTCCTGAAAAAATTGTAAACGCCCCAGGCACCTATGATTTCACCAGAATTTCGGCAATCGACTTTTCCGGCGATTTTGAGGAAGCACCCACGGAAGAACAGTTGCGGGACAGAGCCAATGACTATATTTCCTCAAATAATGTGGGCGTTCCTACAGTCAGCATTACAGTTGAATTTCAGCCCTTAGAGCAAACGGAGGAATACAAGGATATCGCCTTATTGGAGCGCGTGAATCTGTGCGATACCGTGAATGTGGAATATTCCGAACTAGGCGTATCCGCAACCGCTAAATGCGTGAAAACTACTTATGACGCGCTGAAAGACAAATACATCAGCATTGAACTTGGGGACGCTAAAACAAATATCGCGGATACCATTATCCAGCAGCAACAGGAAATCAATGAAAAGCCCAGCGTATCATTTTTAGAACAAGCTGTTATCAACGCCACGAATTGGATTACCGGAAACAAGGGCGGTTATGTAATATTCCAGCGCAACGCAGACGGACAGCCCTATGAAATTTTGATTATGGATACCCCGGACATCAACACCGCTACAAAGGTATGGCGCTGGAATAACGGCGGTCTTGGTTATTCTTCCAATGGCTATGAAGGGCCGTTCGCAACCGCTATCACTCAGGACGGCGCGATTGTTGCAAACTTTATTACAACGGGAACACTGCAAGCCAATTTGATTAAATCCGGAATTATACAAAGCCGTGACGGGCGTGCGTATTTCAATTTGGATACGGGACAAATTGCGGCGACACAGTTAATTGCGCAATCTAACGCTTTCGGGCAATATTCAGCTTATATAGGACAGGCCCCACTACCGTCTGGGGGT
>OBYQ01000664.1_pt1 | contig 30319 bp, 20 predicted proteins | sample 1538221 | NCBI WGS metagenome assembly OBYQ01 (sample SAMEA2580200, study PRJEB22360) | human gut metagenome | biome: human gut; feature: human-associated habitat; material: faeces | place: Denmark | collected 2008/2010
TCTACCTTCGGTGGGTATTACAAGCCACATACCCTTGGGTGTGTGGTATTTTGACATTATTTGGGAAAATTCAGAGAGAGGAGAGTTTGATTTTGATTGATACAAAGACAATAAGGACACAGCAGGAGATTATTGCGAAACGGAACATGACACTTCCTAAAAAATGGATCCTTGGCATTGATGCAGGGTTTTCTAGTTTGAAGGGATTTGCTCCGAATAAGTATTTTTGTTTTCCGTCTTTTGCTCACAAGCTTGATTCTGAACTTCAGGTTGTAAATGAAAAGGATATTCTGTACCGCGATGAGAGCGGGACATATCTTGTAGGGGCATCTGCGCAGAACCAGATCGGTTCGGATGATACAAATGAAACGGAAACGGAACTCTATGCAAGAAATCGTTATGCCAATAAGAAATTCAAGATCGTGATCGCTACCGGCATGGCACTTGGGATCAGTGAGAATCTTTATGGTAAAAAAAGTGATGAGCAGGAGATTGTCGTTCAGACGGGGCTTCCGACCGCTTATATCACAAAAGATAAAAAGTCGATCATAAAAGCATTTTCTGAACATTATGTGTTTGAATTAAAGATCGGGACAGGAAACTGGAAAAAGTACGATATCCAGGTGAAACCTGAAAATGTAGCTGTCATGCCTCAGCCTGCCGGCAGCCTTTATTCCGTAGTGATTGATGAGACCGGACATTTTCTTCCTGATACAAAAGAATTCTTTTTGAAAAATATCCTGATTGCAGACGTGGGTTTTGGCACCTTTGATCCGTATGGACTGATCAACCGTAAGTTAGTATTGAAGGAATCTCTGTCCAATATCGGTATGCGGCGTATCCTGTCGGAGACATCTGCTTTATTAAGGGATTTATACGGGGAAGATATCCGGGTTCCTGCAATGCAGAAGTTCCTTGAGAAAGGATATGTTGACGTTCTGGATGAAGAGACCATGCAGTCGGAGTCCGTACCGATTGCTCCTTTGGTTGAAAAGGCGAGCGAGATGGTATTCCAGGAAGCAGTGGCTTCCTTGAAGAACATGACTAACTATATGAGGGACTATGATATCCTGATCCCTACAGGAGGCACCTGTTCTTTATGGATGGATAAGTTTAAGGAACATTTCAAAGGAATGAAATCTTTGACGGTTATCCCAGGCAACCGGAATGATAAGCTGCCGTTACTATATGCAAATGTCCGCGGGTATTTCATGTTCTGCCACATGAATTCTAAGGCAGGTGGTTGATTTGAAGATACGCATCCGTTTGTACCACTACCACGACCTCGATCTGGTGTCTCTTTACAGGGAAGGCAGGATATCCATCCCAAAAGCAGTGAAGCTCACATTGAATGCATTTGCCCGTAAACGTTATGTCAGGCTGGAGACAGTCGATAAGAAATGTGAAAAGATTGCCAAACCGGTATATATGTTTAACATCATCTTAGATGAGAAAAAGGACAAAGATGCCATTGATCTGTTGAATAAGATAGACAAGGGATACCGGAACAATTTTATCAAGCAGCTGCTCAGGGTATATCTGTGTTTTGTCCTTCCGGGCTGTTATACGGCACAGGAAAACCTGGAGTATTTTGCAGAACGGGAAAAGGGGATTTTTGGGGAACGCGAAGTTGTCCCGGCTCCGATCAGCAGATATGTAAGAGAAAAGACTTCCGAACAGAAACGTGTGACGGAAGCTCCGATAGAGGTTGAAGGAGTTGTCATAAAAGATCTGCCTCCTGAGAAACCGGAGGATTCAAATGTCCCTGAAACAAAAGACTCTTTTGGGGATTCCAGGGAAACAGATCCTGTAAAGGAATCTCCGAATGAGAGTCTGGAGCCGGAAATTCAGGAAGATCCTTCCTTGCAGGAATCTTCGAAAGACGAGCTGACAGAAACTGGTAGCTTAAATAATGAAGAGGAATCTGAGTTAATGGGTCTTTTCAAAAATATGGTGATATGATAAAGAAGGAGAGGGTTTTCGCTCCCTCTTTTAAACCTGTTTTTTTAAGTCAGGAGCGCACTTGGATATCTGACGGTATCAGGATAAGGCAAAAAAGTGAATTCGAATTCACTTTTTTGAGAAGAAGAGTATCAGAGATGATACTCTTTTTTTCATTGTGTGATCTTTCGACCCTTCTGGAAAAGTTCCATAGTCAAGGTCTTTTCTTATTTATAAGGATTTATTCTTCTTTTAAAATTAAATCCGCGGTATTCCCAGACCACAAGTGTTTGGAAACGCCGCGGATATTTTTTATTGTACTACGATTTGATACTGAGGTCTGCAGAACTTAACTCTAGGAAGATTTTTGATGTAATAACTTTTTTCGCATACACAATAGCCTTCAGGGATAACTTCTGTTATTTTTTTCGTATTTCCTTCAATTGTCCAAAATCTTGATCCCTGTACTTTTGTTACCAGTCCGGTATGTTCGTAACTGCTTCCATTATAGAAAAGGACGATATCTCCTTTTTTCGGGGTATTATAGGATGGAAGATAATACGGGAGATAACGGCAGGCAACATAAGGCCAATCTTTTAGCAGTTTTTTGGCTGTACTTAGTCCATATGTTTTCATCATACACCATGAGATAAACGTTGCACACCAGGGCTCTCCCTGATAATAGTCATCAACATCTCTGGCGTATTTGGTATAGTTGTTGTACCCAGCATTTGATGTTTTACTGTCCAGGTTTCTTTCCGTACGTTTCTCGCGGTATCCAATTTCTTTTCTGGCTGTTACAATGAGTGCATCTATTGCGTCGTCGGTTTTTTTATTCAGGTCTACGACATTGATTGTACAGGTATATGTTATTCTCTGATTTGTTGCCGTAATAATAGTTTTTCCAGTTTTCTTTCCGGTAATCTGCCCAGAAGAGGAAACGGTAGCGACGGATTTATCAGATGATTTCCATGAGGTTGTACCGTATGCATTGTCTAGCTTTAAAGAAACTTTCTTTCCAACATAGATAGAAACAGAAGTATTACTGATGGATACTTTTGGAACTGTTATCCGACATGTGTATTTCCGGTTTTTATATATTGCATATATTTTTACAGTTCCGTTGTTAACACCGGTGATATAGCCAGATTTGTTTACAGTTACAATCTGTTCGTTTTCAGAACCCCATGTTACCTGAGTGCTTACAGCATTATTAAGATAGAGCCGGGATTTCTGGCCGATTTTGATGACTGCGGATGTCTTGCTTAATTTCGGGGGTTTTATAGTTGCCGCTGCGACCGGAGCTGGTACTGAGAAAACCTGCACTGGCATTGGAGCTGAAAACAGCAGGGTTATGACAAGCAGCCAGGATATGAGCCTGTTCCTAAAACAGGTATGGTTTGTGGTAGTCTTTTTTTTCATTTCATTCCTCCATTCTGATATTGAGATATCCAATTATCTGTAAATTTGAAAAAGAGTGAAAAAAAATGAAAAAAGATCCGATTCCCACTTGCCATCATAAATGTATCAGACGGAAAAAATCCTGCTGCCGTCTGTTTGGCGGTACCAGGATAAGGAAAAAAGTGAATTCGAATTCACTTTTTTGAGAAGAAGAGTATCAGGAATGGTGCTCTTTTTCGTTGTGCAATCTTTCGGCCTTTCAGAAAAGTTTCATAGTCAAGACCTCTTCTTATTTCTTTTTTGCAAAAGGTAATATCCGCGGAGATTTCCGCCACCATCCCGTCGGCACTCTGAAAATTTCTGTTTATCCGCGGAGATTTCCCAGTGTAATCCACCGGCTGCCAGGAAGGATCAAAAGCCGATACTGCCGCGGAGGATTCAGCCGATCATTTTTTCCTTACAGTCTGGATACAATGAAACATATCGGAGGTCTGCAATCTGCGGATAATAAATCTGACAACAGCGGTATATCCGCACTCTATTATTATAGGAAGTAAAACAGATAATTCCGCGGAGAATACCATTGCCGCCCGGTTTCCTTTGGTGTTAAGAACCGTAAACAGAAACCAGGAATCCAAAATTAACAGAAGATTGCCCATCTGAAACCGTAATTTATCAGCATTGATACAGATATCCCATATCCCTCTTTTTTTCTCCCATTTCTTTCGTTTTTAATCCCTTTTTTTTCGTACCTGATTTTTTTCTTCCCCCTTTTTGATATGATACAAACATAGAAAGAAAATTATTTTCAACCGTGTTTTTGATATGTTATAATTATTGTAATTAAAAAAACGGTGAGAACTGAAAAAAGTGAATTCGAATTCAAATTTTTGCAGCATTAATATTCCGTGGAGATTCCCACCTCCCGCAGTTCTTTCTAAAAAACAATAGGAAAAAAATAGAAAAGGAGATCTTTATATGAAGAAAAGATATTTAGCTATTTTACTTGCAGCATCTATGGCATTTGCATCCGTTTCCTCTGTATCAGCAAGTTATGAGTTTACAGATGGAGCTTCCGCGGAGATTGGCGGGAGCGATGAGATTGGTGATGCTGCCAATACTGATGAAGTTGACGAAAGTGCAGAAGAAGAGCAGGGTTTTACGGATGGTTATGAAACATCTGGAGCAGATACCCAGTCCGCGGAGATTGGTTTTTCTGATGATTTTTCCGCTGTGGATAATGGAGAAGATGCGGCTGCGGCAACATCCCAGAGTACTTACAATGTTCATGTATCCGGTACGGTTTATCTTTCAGAAGCAGAAAAGTTTTTGGAGCTGGTCAATGCGGAAAGAGCGAAAAAAGGTGTGGAACCAATGAAGCTTGACAATGAAATGATGCGATGTGCGATTGACAGGGCGGCACAGGCTTCGATTGTTTATAATCATATTTTACCAAATGACAAGCAGGTACGTTCAAAATATCCCAATATAATGACAGAAAATATTTCATTAAAGACCAAATATTCCGCGGAGACGTTTTTTAACAGCTGGATGAATTCTCCGGCGCATAAGGATGCTTTGTTGACTGGAAATCAGGATCTTTTAGGATTTGCTGTATTTAAACCTGAAGGATCAAACTGGTATGGTGGAGCAGCTACTTTTTTCTATAGTAATAAGACATATTCTTATACCCCGTTTACAGGTTCCTATTCGGATTATAGTAAAGATTTTGAAATGGAAATTGCGAACAGATATCTGGATTTTAAAACAGATAGTCCGTTGAGCTGTGAGGTTGGTTCTTTTAATACCTTGATTCCCAAATTAAAAAATTATGTTTATTGCCCTCCATACGATATCGGTACTTACAATATTTCAAGCCGTGACGGAGTCTGGGAATCTTCGAATCCATCCGTTGCATCAGTGGACAGCAATGGAAATGTAACAGCATTAAAAGCCGGAACTGCCAGCCTGAAATTCTATGTAAATGGAAGCGACAGATACTATGAAAAGACAGTAAAGGTAACTGGAAATACGGAGACAGCGACACCGACTCCGGTACCGACCAGTACACCAATACCAACTGCGACACCGACGGAAGCTCCGAAACCATCGGTAACTCCAACGGAAACACCGAAACCATCAGCTACCCCAACCCCGTCTGAGAGTCCAACACCGACTCCGACAGAAGCTCCGAAGCCGACAGCAACACCTACCCCGATTCCGACAGTGACTTTGGTTCCGTCTGATCCGGATGGGAAGCAGGATTTTACCGCGGATATTCAGGTGCAGGCAAATCCGGATGGGGAATATGTCAACATTTCCTGGAATCAGGTGCCGAATGTGGATGGTTATCTGATCTATAAAAAATACAACAACGGATATGCCCGGATGCAGACTGTTTACGGAAATGAAACATCCTGCCGTTACCGCTTAGGATATGATAAGGATCTTACCCTGATTGTGCGAGCATACAAGACTGGCACAAGTGGAATTCTTTATAGCAGCAACAGCAATGAAGTCACTGTAAAAACGTCAAAAGATTTTGCAGCACCTGCTGCCCCGGTACTGACTGCAAAACGCAAGGGAACGACGGTCATATTCAGCTGGGATCAGCCGGAGAATGCTGAGAAATATAGAATCTATGTCTCCGCGGACGGAAAGACTTATAAATCACTCAAGACAGTGGGAGATGAGACGACAGCTTCAGGTAAATTTACATGGGGACAGACGCTCCGCTTTAAGATCCGTGCGGCATCGGTACAGGGAAGTACAGAGAAATGGAGTGGGTACAGCAAAGCTGTGACTGTAAAGATGGTTCCGTCCAAAACGGCAGTCAAATCCATTTCCAACAAGAACCGTGGAAAACTGACTCTGAGCTGGAAGAAAGTATCCGAGGCAAAGGGCTATGAGATCTACCGCAAGATCGGTAAGACCGGGAAATATAAGAAGATTAAGACGGTCACCAAAAATTCTACCGTGAAGTATACAAATACGAAGCTGAAAAAGGGAACCGCTTATTATTACAGGATTCGTTCTTATACGATCGGCGCAGACGGAAAGAAAGTATACAGCAGATGGTCTAATGTAAAAGGCAAGACCTGCAGATGACAGGCAGTTTCAGGACAGGGAAGGTATGACTCAGGATGAGCCTGCCTTCCCTGAAATTAATTTTGTTTAGATGGAAATACAGGATTGATTGTGATATAGTTAAGATAAGAACAGGAGGTGACAGCAGAGGTGGAAAGGAATAAGATAAAACCGGATACTATTCTAAAAACCTTTTGGAGAGACAGTGAACATTTTGCAGATCTGTTCAATGCAGCATTGTTTGATGGCAGGCAGGTATTAAAGGCAGGCGACCTTACGGAAGCTGACACGGATATCTCCTCCGTACTGAAATTTAATGGACATGCGGAGACAATGCAGAAGATTCTGGATGTCGTAAAGAAAACGGCATACGGTGTAGATTTTGTGATCTGGGGGCTGGAAAATCAGGCAAAGATTCATTACGCAATGCCGCTTAGACACATGATTGGAGATGCGTTTTCTTATATGAAGGAATATGATGAGATCGCAGCCCAGAACAGGAAAGATAAGGACTTTGATTCATCCGATGAGTTCCTGTCAAATTTCAGAAAAACTGATCGTCTGCATCCGGTGATCAGTCTTTGTGTATACTATGGAGAACGTGAGTGGGATGGACCGCTTTCGCTGAAGGATATGTTGAAGATCCCGGAAGAACTGGAGGCTATGATATCTGATTATAAAATGAACCTGATCCAGGTGAGAACCAGTGAATCACTTAAGTTTTGTAACCCGGATGTAGATACCGTATTTGATGTCAGCAGGGCTATATATGCCAGAGATTATCAAAAAATAAATCAAAAATACAAAGACCAGGCAATCTCAACAGATCTTGGTCTTGTAATAGGGGCGATCACAGAATCGCAGCAGCTGATTGACCATGCTTTGGAACTGGAACGAAAAGGAGGTAGGGTTGATATGTGCAACGCATTAGAGGAATTAAAACAGGAAGGTGTTCAGGAAGGCGTTCAAAAAGGCATACGCATTCTTATTCGAACCTATAAGGATTTTAATGTAACTAAGGATAGTGCAGTCAAGAAATTAATGGAAGAGTTTTCAATGCCAGAAGATGAAGCTGCAAATTATGTGAATAGGTATTGGTGATTGATATGTGCAACGCTTTGGAAGAGTTAAGGCAGGAAGGCTATCAGGAAGGATATCGGAGAGGCTATCAAGAAGGCAGACAGGAAGAAAGGCTTCATAGTATACAAGTCGTTATTCGAATATGCCAGGAATACAATAAAATAAGGATGTTGCAGTAGAGAAACTGATAGAATGTTATTCATTGCTGGAAGATGAAGCTGTGGACTATGTGAACAGGTACTGGCAATCAGGTGACTAAATATAAGAAAAAAGGTAAAAAGGCAGGCTCATGGAGTATTCCAGGACTCTGTCTTTTTTCATTTTGCAGCGATTATCTAAAAAACTTTTTGTCGTACCAGAAATTTTCCTATATGAGATGTGTTAATATCTACCCATGAAAAGAAATATAAATCAGTTTCAAACCCCAAAGATGTATGGTATAATTTTTTAATTCATGTGTTTGAAAAATCCCCTGCTCCACAGGGGGGGGGACATATCCAAAAAGTGAATTCGAATTCACTTTTTGGGATGAAGATCATCATATTCGATGCTCTTTTTTCTTTGATTTTTGCATATTAGAGAGGTAGGAAGGAGACCTCTATATGAAAAATAGATTTAAAATTTGTGAAATTATAAAAACTCGCATAAAAAATAGATATAGATCCCGAGAAATCTTGATAGCACTTTGTATGGCTGTTTATGATCGAAGATATTTAAGATCATTTAATTTCGGCAATAGGATATGGACAATCCACCACTGCACAGATTATTACAAGGTTCATGCGCCTATATTAAATGCAGCAAAGCATTGTGTGAAGCATTGGACTATAGCTATTATCCACGGTCAGATGCCTGATACTTTTGAGGGACTTGAAAAAGCATGGCACTATTATAACGTATGATCTGATATGATTCGAGAGTATGAAACTTTTTCTGTAAAATAATGTTTATAAGGTTCTTCTATGATACAATAAATATCATTAGGAGGGCCTTTTATTATGGCAAGACAAAAGAAACCTGTACATCGTGTACAAATGACAGAAGGAAAACGAAACATCATCCATCAGCTCCTGGAAAAGTACGATATCCAGTCTGCAGAAGACATTCAGGATGCGCTCAAGGATCTTTTAGGCGGCACCATTAAGGAAATGATGGAAGCTGAAATGGATGATCATCTTGGCTACGAAAAATCCGAACGCTCAGATAATGATGATTATCGCAATGGTTATAAGCGGAAACAGGTCAACAGCCGGTATGGCTCGATGGAAATCGAAGTGCCACAGGATCGCAAATCAACGTTTGAACCACAGGTTGTGAAAAAACGTCAGAAAGATATTTCCGATATTGATCAGAAGATCATTTCCATGTATGCCAAAGGAATGACTACCCGGCAGATTTCCGAAACCATCGAAGATATTTATGGCTTTGAAACTTCTGAAAGCTTTATTTCTGATGTGACTGATAAGATCCTGCCACAGATCGAAGACTGGCAGAACCGGCCACTGGACGAGGTCTATCCCATTCTCTACATTGATGCAATCCATTATTCTGTAAGGGATAATGGCGTGATCCGAAAGCTTGCTGCTTACGTGATTCTGGGAATCAACACGGAAGGGAAAAAAGAAGTTTTAACCATCAGTGTTGGCGATAACGAAAGCGCAAAATACTGGCTTTCCGTTATAAATGAACTGAAAAATCGTGGTGTCAAAGATGTATTAATCATCTGTGCCGATGGTTTAACCGGAATCAAAGAAGCGATCGCAGCAGCTTTTCCAAAGACGGAATACCAGCGCTGTATTGTACACCAGGTAAGAAACACGTTGAAATATGTCCCGGATAAAGACAGAAAAGCCTTCGCTGCGGATCTGAAAACCATTTATCAGGCCACAGATGAAAAGAAAGCTCTGGCAGCCTTAGAGCGTGTAACAGAAAAATGGACACCGAAATATCCGAATTCCATGAAGCGCTGGAAGGATAACTGGGACGCAATCTCGCCGATCTTTAAATTTTAAACGACGGTCAGAACGGTGATTTATACTACAAATGCTATTGAATCCCTGAATTCTACCTACCGGAAACTGAATCGCCAGAGAAGCGTATTTCCAAGCGATACAGCTCTATTAAAGGCACTGTATCTTGCCACATTTGAAGCTACAAAGAAATGGACCAGTACGATCCGCAACTGGGCACAGGTGTATGGTGAACTGAGTATTATGTACGAAGGACGCCTCCCAGAGTAACGAATAAACGGGCGAATAAGACGGGCGGAAAACCGCCTGCTCTTGACATGCCATTCAACAACTGTTATATATAAAACAAGGGTGAGAAGCCTGATTTTCAGGCTTGCCACCCTTGCATATCATAGAAGAATCTTATTTACAGACTTTTTCTCACAGTCTCTATGATTCTAATAATATCATTGCGAGCTTTCTGATAAGTTTGTAATTTATTCTTATCGTTTGGATACAGTGCTGGATAATTCTTTAATAATGTATCAACATCATTTAAAAATGGAATCAAGTCTTTACCAAGTGTTTTTTTGTATATTCTGATATCATTTGAAAAATATGACTGGACAATTTTATGCCAGGGGATTAGCTTGGTCAATTCGTCTATTGCGATAAACATCGAAAAATACGGATGAAGAGCTTGTTCTGTTTCTGGAAGATCTAATATTTCACATGTTATTTTTTCTGTAATTGCTTCATTTAGATTGCGAAAACTTGAGTTAGATTCAATTCCTAAATAATCTTCCCTGAATAATCTATGCTTTACAGATTTTTTGTGAACATATTCGTGCAGGAATAATCGCTGTGTGACTTTGGAATCTCTTAATACAATCTTCTTTGTTTCAATGTCGAATTTGCCTGCTTTGTTTTGTAAATCTGGATATTGAGTATTACATAGCGAGTCTGTAATAATTTGTATCCCTTCGTTGATATTATCACAATTTTTGGATATGTCATATTTCTTAAAAAAATCATTTGTTTTATCGATTAGCTTATTTGTTATAATCTTATCCCAAGTATACAATTCTTTTTCCTCTTCTGTAAATGTAATGTTTTATCTAAGTGTACGTTTATTATTCATTGTTCTTGCTTATAATCAGGCAAAAAACAAATCTTCTATATATATTAAAATGATAGCATTATTGTTTTCAGAATTCAACGATGTATTTTTTCGTACAAAAATATCATTATTATAAATCATCTTATACTTTCGATGTAGAAAATCGAGAAGATGTAATGCTTCTGAAGAATCATTAAGTAAAAAAGTGAATTCGAATTCACTTTTCGGGAAAGAGTATCAGAGATGATACTCTTTTTTTCTGCTTAATCTTCCAGCCTCTCTGAAAAGTTCCATAACCAAGACCTGCTTTATTTCTTTTTATTTGTGTAAGTTTTTAATATTGAAACATCCGCGGAGATTCCCGTCGCAAAGATTTCGTCTCATTCTGAAAATGTCTGAAAGGATTAAAAGTCTACACTGTCGCAGAGGATCTTGGCAATCAATCTTTCTTTGCAGCCTATATACTATGAAATACACCGGAGATTTGTGGTCTGCGGACAATGAATCTGCCAATGAAGTTCATCCGCACTCTATTCCTATAAGAAGTAAAACAGATAATTCCGCGGAGAATAACGTTTCCGCCTGATAGTCTCTGTTATTAAGAATCGCAAGCAGAGAATCCAAAACTTATAGAAGAGTACCCGAATCATTTTTATCTGAAACCATAATTCATTAACTTTAATGCAGTTATCCCGTATCCCTCTTTCTTTTTCTCCCATTTCTTTCTTTTTTCTAATCCCCTTTTTTCCGTACCAGTTTTTTACAGCCCTTGTCTATGCTAAAGTATAACCATCAAATACAACATAAGCAATTGATTTTCTAAGCCTATGTGGTATAATACTATTAACCTGGATTCGGGCTTGGATCGTCAGTCGGCTGGATGCCGCGGAGAATATTTTTATATTCAGTATAAGCCCCGAATCGCATTTTCTAATTATAAGAAAGGATGTTGTTTTATGAAGAAAAAAGTGATTTCTATGTTACTGGCTGTTTCTATGATTTCTACTTCCCCGATTTATGCCGCGGAATTCTCAGATGGAAACAGTGTTGTTGTGAATGATGCTGATGCTGTAAATGGAACGGATGCTGATTCTGCAGATTCCGCAGAGGTTCCGGATACTTCTTTGTTTTCTTCTGATGCTGTCGATGGTGCGGATGTTGTAAATGACAGTGTGGACGCTGGAGAGGATTCCGCGGAGAATGCTTTCTCTGACCAGGAGGTTCCGGATGTGGATGACGGATCAGGTAGTGGGGTGGATGCCGCGGAGTATGTTCCTGGTAAGGAAGCGATGATAAAAAAAGCTGCAAAGGATATTGTAGCGCAATCGGGAATAAAAGATAATAATACGGATCTTGAAAAGTTATGTATGTTGCTTTCATGGTTTAGAAAATATACAGTTTATGATTATGATAAGATATGGCCTACCAATGATGCGTATGGAGCTTTGATCTTAAGAAAGAGTAATTGCTACGGATTTAATGAGGGTTTGGTATATCTCCTGAAAGAATGTGGAATAAAAGGTAAAATGTGTATAGGCGGAGCTCCTGGTCAGGAAGATCATGCTTGGACAGAAGTATTGTTGAACGGTTCATGGTATATCATAGATGCCACGGCTGTTAGTTACCAAAAAGGAAGTTTTCTGGAGGACTATAAGAATTTCTGGTATCATCCGGATTTGTCATCGAGCTACGAGACATGCAGCAGTGCTTATTCTACCGGCTCTATTGCTGGAGATGTTCGTTATCTTGGAGCTTTAGGTAATGATTTATATATCGTATCTGATAATTGTTATTATAAAAACAGCGGTGTTGGTTGGAGCGCTATTAGCAAAGAAGAAGTTCCGACGGTTCTCTATGGAGAGTGCGATAGTAATAGCAGTTCTGAAGTCAGCAGTATTGCTTGTGGATATGAGAATAGTTATTATGGAAAAAGAATTATTAATGGAACAAGTTCTTCTGTAAGATTTTTTATTTCGACTATTGGGGGAGGAAAAATGCCGTTAGATAGTGAGTTTTCATGTCAAAACTCTAATCCAGACGTATTTTCGGCATCTGTAGAGCGTGTTGGTGATGGATATATAGATGTTTGTATTAATTCCCTGAAACTTGGAAAAGGAAGATTAACCGTATCAGCTTTAAATGGAGTTAGTTGTTCTCTGAATGTTACTGTTTCGACTATTCCAGTGCCAAATATTGCACCTACTTTTGATCATTCAGTGAAAGGTGATAAATATGAAGACAGTGAACCATATAATAGTATTAAGCTAAATTTAGGTGGAGCATCCGACAAAGATTATTGCGTGGATGGATATCAACTGTATGAATACAAGGAGAAAAGCGGAACCTTTAAAAAAGTATTAGATGTTCCGATTGATATAAAAGATAAGGATGACGGAAATATTTACATTAACCTTCTTGTAAATGTTGGGGAATCAAAACAATTTAAAGCCAGAGCGTTTATCGAGGACGATCATGAAAAAAGAACTTATGGAAAATTTTCAGATGTTATAACTGTTGCTCCGAAGCCTTCTCCAATTAAACTTGAATCCGTAAAGAATAAAGGAAAAAGAAAATTATCTATTACATTGGAGAACCCTGATTGGGAAGATTGCTATTATTTGATTTACCGTAAAGATGGTGCTGATGGGAAATATAAGAAAGTCAAGACAATTTCTGGCAGTAAGATTCCAAGTGGATCCGAGTCCATTGTGTATATAGACAAGAATTTAAAAAAAGGAATTAAATATTACTATAAGACCAAGTATTATTATAATGTTAAAGGAAAAAAAGTTTATAGTGGATGGTCTAATGTAAAAAGTCGCACTTGTAAATAAAGAAAAAGTGAATTCGAATTCACTTTTTCGGGAAAAGAGTATCAGAGATGGTACTCTTTTTTTTATTTTCATCATATTAGATTCGTCCATTTCAGAATAGGGGTATACAAAGCTTTAGGAAAGTAGGTGGGTATTATTACCAAAATAAGTACTGATCCTGAAGACGTTAAACAGAAGAATCATTTTTTTTCTTTTTAATCATATTACCTTTGTCCAAATTATGGATAAGAAATTAGAAAGGAGGTTCCGGCGGATGAGACATAAAACTGGCTCACCGCCACATGACAAAACTGCGTTTGCCATGGGAGTCCTTTGGGGAAATAAGTCGCCGCCGGTACAATTCATTGGCGGTAAAGTAAAACTTATTTTTTTGAAAGGAGCTCTTTATGGAAAGAAAGAAGAAAAGCGCGCTGTGTAACAAGGTGATTTCCTTGTTTACATCTCTTCTTATGGTACTTAGTACCATTATTGGGTATATCCCAACTTCTGCAGTCAGTGTTTCCGCTGCAGACGGCTATCCATTGCAGGAAATCTCTTCCGGAACAAAGCTTAAAACTTTAAAGCCTGACTATGATCCGGAAAATGATATCTTTATTAGTCCTACTCCAGATAAAATAAAAAAATATTCGGCAGATAACGATGATTTTGATAAAAATAAAGACGGTTCTTTATGGACAGACAAGTCGAAAAGATATCTGCGCATCAGAACAAAATCTGGATTTGCAAATTTTGATGGTAAACAATGGAATGTTCCGGAAAGTAAATTTCATCCAACCATTACCTATTATAAAGCTGGATATGACAAGAAACATAATCAGTATTACAATCTGACAATGCGAGTTGAAAAATACGAGTCTGATGGTTATATTTGGTACATGGCTGATAGTAGTACAAGGGATAAACAGTATTCTAAGATTACCACAAAACCAGAGCGTCCGTATATTTATATTGACACAAAGAAGTCATCTGTTGGTATTTCTGGGTTAAAGAACGTGCAGTGCAGTTTTACCTGGTCGAAATATATAGAAGGAGATGAGTCGGAAGCAATTCCAGATAATCAAGTCAAAAATCTTACTTCTTATATTACTATCAGAGACTTGGACGATGGACAGGCAATGAAAATTGCAGGTAACCAGAAGGGTAGTGTTGATGTATATAAGCTTAAAGGATCAAAATTCATCAACGAACAGGATGGTTGGTATGTTTCAAAAAGTGGTGAAACAACCTCTCCTAGTGATAAAAAATCATGGGTTCAGACATTGTTGACAGGAAGTCAGACTTTTATCATGTGGTTTCGCGCTAACGAACCAAATAAAGTTGTACATGATACAGAGTATAACAAACAGTGGGGTATGCCTGCGAATACTTGTTATAGCTGGAATAAAAACAATGCCGGTATGATCTCTGGTAATTATTTTGAGTATACTGCAGAGTCTTTGATTAATCCTGAACCTCCAAAACCAACTCCTACTCCAGGCGGGGATCCGGAACCAAACGATCCTTCAATCGAGAAAGTAGTAGTCCAGAAGGGCGGTTCTTACGATGATGCATACAAAGCTGTATCCCCGGAAGATGCCTTTGAGATCAACGATTATGATGATTACGATTATCTGATCAAAACAGCAGGTCCGGGAGCTGAAACAGATTCCTACGAGATCGTGGATACCCTGGAAGACTGTTTGACAATTGATGATACTCATCATATCACTATTACTGATAAGGATGGCACGAACGTGTCCAATGACTTTAATCTCTCGATTAAAGGTCAGACTATTACCGCTTCTGCAAAAGCTGACTATATGAAGTCCAGTGATTTCAAGAAAGCTGATCAGGAGTTTATGGTTCGCCTTACCGTACACAGAATCAAGACAAAAGATGTTTATACCTTTATGGCACCATGGATCGCAAATGATCCGGAGAACACAGGATATACCTTCTATGTTCCGAATGCGTCTACTGTACGGTATCGTGTCAAAGATGCTAAGGAAACAACACAGCTGGATTCTGAGCCATGCTGGGTAACCGATGAGATCAAGTGTAAACTGACAGTGGAAAAAGATGCGAAATATGATGACTGGAAAGTCGGAGATGAAGTATCTTACTCTGTTGAGGTGACTCAGACAAAACAGGATGGATATGCAACAAATGTTGTCGTAAAAGATACTGATATCCCTTCAAGCCTGAAACTGGTGAACAATGGATGGGAAGTATCCGGACCGAACAGCGGAACCATTCCTTCAATGTCTTCTACTGAAGAGGGAAATGGATGGATCCTGACATGTCCGTTACTGCAGTACAATGAGTCCATCAAGATCACATTCAAATGCATCGCAACAGCGGATTCTAATGGACAGGACTGGATCAATACTGTAACAGCTGAGGCAGATAACTTTACGGATGATGACGGCAGCAGCATTACTGCTTCCGACAGCGCAGAAGTATGGGTAAACAGCCCGGTTCTTACTGTTGATAAGGTAGCTGACCGTTATGAGTATGAAGTAGGCGATACTGTGAATTATACAGTAAGCGTAAAGAATACTGCAGACTATACGATCGCACAGAATGTGGAAGTTTCCGATATTGATATTCCAGAGGGACTGGAGCTTCAGGGTGACCCGACGATCGAGATGGGTGGCGAAGATACATCTATCGGATGGCCGGTTGTAGATGGAACAACAACCATTGCAACAGAAGAGAGAGACAACAATGTGGAAGTCACAAGTGATGGAAACAGCTGGACAATCAATGCGAAATACCTTACATCCAAACAGCCTCTGAATATTACATTCAGCTGCATTGCAACAAAAGCAGCAAACGGTGTGGAAAGCCAGAACGTTGTATCTGCAACAGCAGACAATTTCTTAAGCCTTGATGCAAATCAGGAACCGCAGACCGCTCAGGATGATGCAGAAGTTTATGTAAACACCGCTTACTTTGACATCGAGAAAACATCCGATGCATACGAATGGCAGGTAGGTGATCATGTACCGTTCAATATCACAGTCAAGAACGTGAATGACGAGGGTACACAGGATCTTGCCGATGACGAAAAATATGCAGCCGTTGATGAAGGTGAGAAAGAGAAGATCGGTGCCGCAGGCAAAACAGTGGCACGTAACGTGATCATCACTGATAAAGACATCCCTGCAGGATTCAAACTTGATTTTGATTCTGTAGATGTACAGACAGGTGATACATCCAAATCCGTAGAGGATGAGATCGACGAGCAGTTAGCAGCTCTTGATAATGATACAGAACAGTCCATGACAGAAGATGAGATCCTTGCAAATGCAGGCATTGACCTGGATGAGGACGGAACAGATTCTGATGGTGATACAGACCTTGATCTTCCAGAACTGAATGGAGATCAGGATGGAACTGGTGATTCAGGAGATACAGATCTTCCGGATGGAACTAATCCAGAAGAACATGAGCCGACTCCTGCTGAGGAAATGACTGTTACAGGAATCCCGGACAGCTTTGACGACCATGTAGCCGGAACAGCAGATAAGACAAATGACGTGGATGAATCCTTGTGGAATGAAACCGTCACAACTCCTATCACAAAAGAACTGACACAGGTTGGAAACGGCTGGGAATTAAAGATCAGCAACCTTCCGGCAGGAAATGATGTAAATATCAGATTTACCTGCGAAGCACTGGAAGCCGGAAACGGAGCAGAAGGTGTAAACGTTGGTACTGTATCCGCAACAAACGGTATTGAGAAATCAGATGATGCTGAGGCATATATCAACACTGCTGCTTTATCTATTGATAAACAGATGGTAAATAAGTATGCTGCAGGCGGAGAAGAGGATGCTCAGGACGGACGTGAAGGATATGAGTTCCGTGTTGGTGATGATGTTGAATACAAACTGGTAGTTAACAACAACCAGAAAGGTTCCATTGCCAGAAACGTAGTAATTTCCGATACAACCATTCCTGTAGGTATGGAACTGGATGAGAGCAGTATTACTGTTGAAGGTGTTCCGGAAACATATGTGAACCCGGTAGCTGGAACAGACGATCCTGCAAACCAGTTAGACCCTGACCATTACAATGAGACATCCGTAGAACCAGTCAACTACAATGTTGAGCGTGTAAACGGTGGCTTCCAGGTTACTATTGATAACCTTCCTTGTACAACAGGCGATACTCTTAACAACGTGACAACACCGGTTGTTATCACATATCACTGCACACCAGGTTCTATCTTAAACGGATATGAAGTTATCAATACAGGAAAAGCTGCTGCTGATAATGCAAGTGAAGTAAAAGATTCTGAGAGAATCTGGATCAACAGTCCAGAACTCAAGGTGATCAAAGATTCCGACCGTTATGAATACATGGTTGGTGACACTGTCACATATCAGGTAGACGTAACTCAGGAACAGGCAGGATGCCTTGCAAGAGACATCACGATCACTGATGTTATCGACACTGAAGGAGTAAAACTCCAGAAGAATTCTATCGTCCTGATCGACGAAGACGGTAACAAGATCGAGCCGGAAAGTGTTGAAGTAAATGGCAACACATTTACTGTAAACACAGGACGCAACCTGATCAACAATAAGTCCGGATATACCACTGTTGATATGTCCAAGGCTGATGATGAGAAGGGTGACTCCGGATACTTCCAGAACGGTGAATACAACCCGTTAGGAATCGACAAAGAATCCAAACTGACACTTGAATATGCCGTAGAGATCACAGATGAGGATCTTGCAGGACAGAGTATCCATAACACCGTAACTGCCAACTCCAAGGAAAATATCCCTGTAGAGGACGAGCATGAGGTTCTTGTTTACGGACCAGCCCTTGACATTGTTAAGGAATCCGATAAAGTAGAATATCAGGTCGGTGAAAAGGCTCAGTACAAACTGACAATCCGTGAACTTCGCGACAATATCACTGCAAAACAGGTAGTTGTTACCGATACATTCGAAAAGGAAGGCATGAAGATCTCCAAGATCAATGTCCGCCTGAACGGAGAGAAACTTGACGGTGCTGAGATCGAGCAGACAGCAGACAATGCATTCGTGATCAATACAGGAGCAGACCTGACAATCGAAGATAAGCTGGAAGTATTCTATACAGTAGTCTTCACAGATCCATCCCTTCATGATCAGGATATCGTAAACGTTGCAACTGCAAAAGGTGAGAATACTGAGGAAGAGAGACAGGACAACTGTGTCCACATCGTGGATGAGACTCCTGGACTCCAGATCAAGAAATCATCTGATAAGACATCCTACAAAGTAGGAGAAACCGGTCATTATACAGTAGTTGTTTCCAATACAGAAAAAGGCACAACTGCACGTAACGTGATCATCAAGGACGCACTTCAGGTAGAGGGAGCCAAGATCGTTGACGGATCCATCAAGATCTACAATGATGCAGGCAAACTCATGGATGATGCAGAGATCGAGCATTCCGATACGGATTATGCGATCGCAACAGGTCATGACCTGGAATACAAAGAACAGTTTACTGTAAATTATGATGTTCTGTTTGAGGCTGAGACTCTTGCTGGTAAAGACATCCTTAATGTTGCCAGAGCTACATGTGACAACTTAAGAGTGGAAACCAAAACACCAAGTCCGATCAAACTGGCAAATGGTCTTGAAGTTTACAAATCTGCAGATCCTGCAACAGGTTCCGTGGTTAAGAACGGAGATACCATCAATTATTCCATCAATGTCAAGAACACATCCAACGATGACATGAAGAATGTCCTTGTAAAGGATATGATCCCAGAATATACGGAATATACTTCCAGTGAAGAGCAGGACGGTGTGATCACAGGCACCAGAACTCTTAATGACAAGCTTTATGCTACATTTGTAATTGAATCCCTTCCGGCTGGAGAGGAGAAAACCGTTTCCTTTGCTGTAACTGTAACAGATGCACCACAGGAAGCAATGATCCTCAATGTAGCCCAGGTTCGTGTAACCAAGTTTGCACTGGATGACCAGACAGACAATACATGGACACATGAAGCATTCAGAAATACAAATGAAACAGTACACTATACGGATACCAGATGGGTCAAAGACCAGAATGTTGTATATATCGACGGTGGAAAGCTTTCCATTGAAAAATCATCTGACAAGATGAACTATTCTGTAGGCGAGACTGGACATTACACAGTTTCCGTTAAACAGAAAGTGGAAGGTGCAGTTGCAAGAAATGTTGTTGTAGCTGATAAACTGCAGAAGAAGGGTGCTTACATCCAGAAAGATTCCATCAAGGCTTACATCCTCAGAGAGGGTGCAGAAGAACCGGAAGAGATCGAGGATGTACAGCTCGTAGCGAAAGACTTCGAGTATACCCTGTATACAAATACAAACCTGAAATACGGTGAAGAGATCCTTGTGAAATACGATGTTCTCTTTAAGGATGCAGAACTTGAGGGACAGCAGATCAAGAATGTCGCCCTGACAAAAGATGATTCTACTGTACCGGGTGATGAGCCAACTGATACAAACAGAGTAACTGTCGGTGATGCAGGACTGATCATTGCGAAGTCCAGTGACAAGACAAAATACAAAGTCGGGGATGTTGGTAAATACACCCTGAAAGTTACTGCTGCTGACCAGTCAAGAACTATCAAGAATGTAGTTGTCAAAGATGTTATGAAACAGAAGGGCGCACACCTGGTAACAGGAACTGTTCGCACCTACTACGATAACGAAGAGCTGAAAGTTGATGTTCAGGAAAAGGATAACGGATTTGTTGTTGAGACAAAACATGATCTTTCCGGAACACATGCGATCTATGTAACATATGATGTTGTATTCGAGGAGGCATCCTTAGACGGAAGAGATGTAACAAACATCGCTACCACATGGGGTGACAATACGAACCCATCTGATGATGAGCATACCGTTCATGTAGGAGATGGTGATGCACCGGATACTCCGGATAAACCGGATAAACCGGACACACCAGATACTCCGGATAAACCTGGCGTTGGCGGAATGACTATCACAAAGACAGCTAACAAGAACGAAGTCTCTGTTGGAGACGTTGTATCCTATACACTGTCAGCAACTGTTAATTCCGGTAAGGAAACAGCTAAGAACGTAGTCATCACTGATACCCTGGATGCAGACCTGTTCGAGCATCTTGAGATCGTGAAAGATTCCTTCAGAAGCTATCTGGATGACTCTGAGTTCCATGGTGCAGACTTAAGCATCAGCTCTACAGGATTCACACTGAAATCCGGCAAGGATATGAAGCCTGGACAGGTCATGAAAGTCACATATGATGTTAAGGTAAAAGATGATACCCTGAAAGGCAAGACCTTCAAGAACATCGCTACCGTATCCAGTGACAACATGGACACTGCTAAGGACAAAGAATCCGTAAAGGTTAAAACAGATGATCCTGTTGAAGGCGGAATGACCATCAGCAAGAAGGCAAACCAGTCCAAAGTATCCGTTGGTGATACCGTATCTTACACTCTGGAAGCTAAGGTCAACTCCGGAACAGATACAGCCAAGAACGTAGTGATCAAGGATACTGTTGATTCTGCATATGCAAAATATGTATCTATCGACAGAAGCTCCGTACACTGCTACATTGACAATTCTGAGTTCGCTCCGAAGAGTCTGGATGTAACTGAAAACGGATTTACCGTAACATCCGGAAAAGACTTAAAGCCTGGTCAGGTAATGAAAGTTACTTATGACATGAAGGTTGTTTCCGACAAGCTGAAAGGCAAGTCCATCAAGAACGCAGCAGTAGTAAGCAGTGACAATATGAATCCGGGCAATGACACAGAGATCGTTGAAGTTCCTTCAGATAAACCTGTAACAGGCGGACTGAACCTCACAAAGATCGGTGATCACAGCCAGATCAATGTTGGTGATACTGTAAAATATACTCTGATCGGCAAGACAACATCTGCAGATACAGCTGTAAATGTAGTGATCAAAGATGCCTTAGATAATAAGGGTGTGATCGATGAGAGCAGCATTAAGGCATATCTGGATGACCAGCTCTTTACACCTAAGAAATTAAGTGTAACAGATGACGGCTTTACAATGGAAACAGGCAAGGATCTTGCTGCAAAACAGATCCTGAAGGTAACTTACAGTGTCAGATTTGCAGACGAAAGCCTTGCAGGAAAGACAGTTAAGAATACCGCAGTGATCTCTTCTGATAACATGGATCCGGTTGATGCTGACCATGGTGTTACTGTAAATCCGAAAGAAGAGGAGAAACCGGCATTATCTATTGATAAGAACGTTAACCTCTCCAGTGCTTCCGTAGGAGATACACTCAGCTATACATTGACTGTAAAAGAGACAGAGAAAGATCAGACAGCGAAGAATGTTGTCGTTCGCGACAATTTTGATACCACAGGTATGAAAGTTGGAGGAATCCAGGCAACATTAGACGGTAAGTCTATCAAGGCAGATGTAACCAAAGCGGATAACGGTTTTGTAGTAAATACAAATACTGATCTTGCATATGGTTCTACCTTAAAGATCACTTACCAGGCGGTTGTTTCTGATTCCAGCCTTGCTGGAAAGATGGTTGGAAATACAGCCATTGCTTCTGCCGACAATGCAGATGATGTAGCAGCAAACGCTGGCGTATCTATCGCCGAGAATCCGTCTCCGAGTGAGACACCTGCTCCAAGCACAACCCCGGCACCGGGAGCTGACAGCAGTGATAATACAACCAACACAGTTGGACCAAAGACAGGACTTGTGAACCATGCAGGCATGTATGCGGGAATCGGTCTTGGAATCGTGGCAGTAGCCGCAATCGCAGTTTTCGTCATGAGACGGAAAAAGAAATAAGCAGTAATTCTGCTGGAGGAGGATCAGCCTGAAAAGGCTGGTCTTTCTTTTTGTCTGAAAAATGCTATTTTTCATATTATCTCCAGGAAATAAAAGATAATTTTAAGCCTTCGTGTAGGAAGCTTTTAAATTCTACTATACGGCATACTCAAAAATAATACTGGGGGTTAATTGATATGACAGAAGAAAGGAAAAAAGAAATATTAAAAACAATCGAAGAAAGAATTAGCAGCATTCCAGAAAAGTATGTCTCCAAAGTAATAGCTGACTGGTTTTTCTGTAGCGGAGAGGAAGATTTGATAGAAGTTGCAAAGAACATCAAAAGGAAAGATTCTGACTTAAGCCAACATATGCGGGACTGGTATGTTAAAACCAGAGGATGCACAAAAACTGAAATGGCTATTGTACTCACAGATCCAGAATTTATGTTTACGACATCTTTAAAAGACAAGATTTTGAGTCAAAATAGTATTAGGTTGATGCAAAGCGATAATTTCAAAAAGAAAAGCCTCTATGAGAAATTGATAATTGTATTAGAAAGAGTATGTTCTGATACCCATAAAGGAAGTATTTTAGGATGGCCGGCTGAAAATTTTGCATGGGTCGATAATATCTGAAAAAGCTGCTCAAAATAGAACAGCTTTTTCGTTGGATTCTACTGTAACCCTAGAGATGTAAGCATGTTTTGGATTTTGCATAGAATACCGTAGAGTAGTACATCGTCTGAATATGGCATAGCTCTTAAACAATCATCTGAAGAAACAATATATACATTTAGTTCTTTTGATAAGTCTTGTTTGCTAAGAGCTTCTGCGAAACGATGTTTTCCATCTTGGATGAAATAAAAATCCATAGGAACAAAGTATATCAGAATAATATTATCATCAATATGAACCCAGTTTGGCCGGAGATATGAAGCAATTTCGTAAATCCAGTCAGAATTAAGGTAATTTTCAGATAGTATATTATCCATTAAATCCCTGAGCGATTTTTTTTGTGCTTTATTTTTTTTATCGTTTATGATTTTACGGATAATGTCATTGTCATATGTAAAACGTATCGTCGTCCCTCCTATTAAGTTGATTTCTTGTTGGTTATAATCAGATAAGGTTCCAGTATACTCTTTTCTTATATCGTTTTTCTTTCGATTTTTCCAAAGATCGTGAAGCTTTTCAATTTCGTTATTAATTTGTATAGGAAGTTGAGAAATGCCCAATCTATCTTTGATTATTTTTTTTAGAGAATAAAAAAAGTCATCCAAAGTATTCATATTATTGTTCTCCTTTGTGTTTCTTGTAGTTTTATCATATCACGTTTGTTTTGCAGAATACAATGCTTTATTTCCGTCTCAGAATTGACCAGCTCCAATTTGCGGTATATAATACTCATAGCACAAAAAGAATATATCTGAAAAAGCTCACTTCGAGTAATATATTCTTTCCTCACTTTGAGGTGTTATTTTCCTGATGGTTATTATCATGATGGCTGTCAGGGACTTTTTTCATTCGTCTTATTTCTTCAACATATTGTCAGTAATCAAATGACGAAAGGAGAATACAAAATGAAGAGATATCTGGTCAGCCCAGAGCTAAAACCGTATCTGCGCCGCATCATGGATCGTAGATCCTTAGATTACAACTTTCAATGTGCTGATGGAAAGGATTATTGTAATATCTACATGTCGAGTAATTCTTTTCATAAGTTGATCAAACGTGCTGCCTGCGAAAAACGTTCAAAAGAAGAGGGCATTACATTTGTGACAGAAGAAGAAAGTAGCAATCCGATAAGATGCGCTGCGCGTCAGCTTCTCGGCTATAGAATAACCGAGCATGCAGAAATGTATGGATCAGTTATCTGTAGTACCTGAAAGGGCATGCTGACTAGACTAAGCACAACGGAACTTACAGCTTCCATGCTGTGAAGGATACCATTAGTGCTACGTCCCGGATATCAATACCCGACCCGGTGGTACCTAAGCCGGCACAGGGTTCAGGCAACGGATGTCTTCCCGGAGAAGAAGATACCGACCTGGTGCAGGAAGTATCCGGAACATTGTCGAAGGGTGAACACTCCCCTGTGGGAGGGCAGGACTTTTGCGTACCTGCCATAATAACATAAGGAGGGACCAGCCATGAGTGTGTTCGTGGTAGGGCTGAACGGATGCCGGCTGATGCCTGTATCTGAAAGGAAAGCCCGTTTATTACTGAAGGGTGGGAAAGCTTCCGTTTACCGGAAGGTCCCATTTACGATAAAACTGAACTATAAGACCGGCAGCACCGTACAGCCCGGATATCTTGGGATCGATACCGGGTCGCAGCACATCGGAGTTTCCGTTGTGCAAAAGGACGGTACTGTCTTACATAAGGAAGAGATCGGGCTCCGGGATTCCATGTCCAAACGGAAGCTGCTGGAGTCAAGGGCTTCCTCAAGGAGAGGGAGACGGTATCGGAAGACCCGGTACCGGCACCCGAAGTGGAAGCCAAAGACAAAGCGTATCTACAATGAGAAGGCAGACCGGAAAGGACGGCACTGGAAGAAACAGAAGAACACGTTCACTTCCAAAAGACAGGCAGGGTGGCTGCCGCCATCCCTGCAGTCCAAAACGGACCATCATATCCAGTGGATCCGGAAACTCCTGGACCTTCTCCCGGAAGGATACCGGCTTTCCATCGAACTGGGCCGTTTTGACCCAGCCAGGATGAAGGATCCGGAGATCCACGGGGAACTGTACCAGAAAGGTCCGCAGTATGACTATGAAAATGTGCGCGCCTATGTCCTTGCCCGGGACGGGTATACCTGCCGGGTATGTAAAAAGAAAGGCGGGAAGCTTCATGTGCATCATATCCTTTACAGGAGCAGGGGAGCATCGGATAATCCAAAGTACATGGCTGCGGTATGCAGTAAGTGCCATACCACAGAAAACCATTTGCCCGGAGGCATCCTTTACCAGTGGATGCAGGATCAGAAAAAGTTTACCAGGGGCCTGAGAGATGCCACGTTCATGAACATCCTGAAGAAACGTCTGCGGAAGGCATTTCCGGATGCGGTGTTTACCTATGGCAATATCACAAAGGCAGACAGGGAGAAACTGGAACTGCCGAAAAGCCATGGGAACGATGCCACTGCCATCGCACTGGTGAAGACGGAAGTCAAATCCGTGAAGGATGAAGAGCCTGTCATCCACATCCAGCAGGTAAGGAGAAAAAAACGCTCCCTCCATGAAGAAACCCCTCGGAAGGGCAGGAAGGAACCAAACCGTACTGCTTCAAGGAGCGATAAGAACACAAAATCTGTTACGGTCACAAAAGGAAGCGGTGAGAAAAAAGCCTCTATGACCGCCTGTCTGTTCGACCGCGTGGAACTGGATGGGAAAAAAGGATGGATCACCGGGTTTACCGGAACTTCCTGCTATGTAAAGGATAAGGAGGACAACTATATCTGTACTTCTCCCAAATACAAGCAGGTCAGTATATCAAGGCTCCGGATCCTGCATCACTGTGGGAACTGGGCGATAGGAGCAGAAAAGCCTCTCGGGAAGGGGTGACGGTCAAAAAACCGTCCTGCTTTCATCTCGGTAATTGAATTACCGAGAATTCCCGCAGAGTATCTTAAAAGAGAGCTAGGTGTTAGCAGCACCGTAGTTTATAAGTAGTTTGTTGTAGCATGACTGACCAGAACCTGGTCGGTCTTTTTTTTGTCCTGCTTAAGGAGAAATAAGATGACGAAATTAGAAAACAATATCCAAAATCTCTGTGTAGAGAATATGTATATTTATGGCTGCAAACACGCAGTAAAAGAGCATGTTTGGACTGGAAAAGCACATATGATCGCCAAGTTAAAGAAGAATGTTAAGTCTATGCGAGAGGAGCCTTTTGCGTATGCCTGTATGTTTTTCTCTGTAGAAACGTTGGTTTCCTGTATTAAAGAGATATTTTGGGAGGATCGAGAGGATGTAGAAAAATATATCCAAAATAAAAGGATTGCTCAGGAATTAGAGTTGGATTACACTTTTTCAGCTCCTATTGCCGAAGGGATCACAATGGGAACGGACTGGAATGTGATGCATCCGGCTTCCGCGGTAAGACTTGTAATATGCAAGGATAACTACACCTCTTTTCGTATTGTTACAGCCTATCCTTATCCTTCATTCGATGAAATGGATCAATGGTATGATGCTGTCGATCAGGGTTTTTAATAAGTCGGTGAAAGCCGGCTTTTTTTCTGCATAAAAGATCATTAAAATACAACCAACACCGTTGGTCCAAAAGCGGGACTTGTGAACCATGCAGGAATTCTGCTGGAGGAGGTTCAGCCTGAAAAAGCTAGTCTTTCTTTTCAGTCGATAAAATACAAAGAATAAAAGGCCACAGTTTTCCTGCGACCTTTACCGACTTGACAGTGTTAAATTTTATAATCCGTAATGTTCGAACATCTTCTGGCGAAAATCAGAATCTACTGTTACCTTCTTCAGAGTAGTATAGTCATTCTTATCCAAAAGAATCTTAACCAATTTATTGTAACGTTCTTCTCCTTTTTGGGTATAATCACTTCGCATTGTTTCCAGCATCATATATTCTTTCCTCCATTCTTCATTCGAACGAGCCTTACGCAAAGCCTCATCCATATTGTTGATTAATGGGTTTACACATTTGTCTGGAATCTTAGAGGTTCTGATGTAAGTTAAGAGTTCTTTCAGTTCAGATGAGATATGTGAATCATCTTTTCCGTTGACGTTAACGAAAACTTTAATTGCATCATCTCCAAGTCTTAAATCTGGATATTCCACGCATCGATTTTCGAAAGTATAGATATATCCGTTCTTTCCAAAGAGATCGAAAGTGCAAATGAATATGACAAAACTTTTCTTAAGTTTTGAATAATCTGCACCTTTTTCTATCAGATCCATATCAATGAATCCTTGATAATAACGGCTTCTCTTGGGGATATTCTTAAAGAAAGATGTTTGCATTTCGCAATTATATACCGTTTTTCCATCGTCTACGAAAATATCCAGTCGGACACTTTTGGCATCTACCTTGAGGTCTATTGTTTTCTGAGATTCCAGGTACTCGATGTGGTCGATTTTGATATCAAGTATCATTTCGAGGAAGGGTTTGCAGATTTTTTGGTCCTGCATAATCCTGCTGAACATGAAATCGTTGGTAAATCCCAATTCCTCATACTTTTGTATTGCAGTCATTGATTGGATTCCTCCTATCTATATTTTATAGCCAGGACGGGAGCGTGTCAAGCCGGTTTCTCCTGTCGTCATGGTATGAGGATAATATGTATGATAAAAGAATTAATAAAAGAATACTGCTGGAGGAGGATCAGCCTGAAAAAGCTGGTCTTTCTTTATTGTCGATGTAATAAAAAACAAGGTTGCAGCTTTTGGTAATCTTTATCTGCTTGAGGAAACATCCTCTCTTTAATACTACTTCCAGGGAGCATCATGAAAAATGTAGAGGATATCTGCAGATGTTTGGAAAAAAGAAATAAAATATGCCTAATAATTATTATCTAGGTATGTAGCGAGTATAAGGAAAAAAGTTTCCTGGTATATGGCGAAAACTTTGATAATTATAAGCTGTATTAATGTTACTGTGGAAGTCAGGGCTTATTCCCTGGCTCCACCTATAAGAAGCCGGATAATCCCGGTTTTTTTCATACGGATCATAAAAAGGATTAAGATATGTTAAACAAAAGCCGTAAAGCAGAAAATCCTACTTTGCGGCTTTTGTAATATCATGAACGGAATGACATTTCAACGACTTTTCCATTGCTGACCTTAATACACAGGCCTAATCCATTCATGCTTCTTATGGTAGACATGAAAGCGGATTTTGAGCAGTATTCATCGGGACCTTCATCTCCAGAAAAGTAGTATTTTGTTTTGGATGTAAGTTTAAATGTATGTTTTCCATATTTTATATACGCCTTTTTGTTTTGGCTGTTTAATACTCCGTTTTTGGAAGTATTAAATGATGCATACATTGTCAGAGTGTTTCCTTTACATACAGCTTTTCTTGTGCCTGACATATAGTATTTTCTGCCATAGTTGGTTAAGGTTCCACCTTTTTTTCCATTTATGCATGTATGGTAGTAGGTTGTGCCTGACTTTCTAGTGGCTGCCTGCACATTTGAGAATCCCATGCATCCTGTAACGAGGCAGATAGCAAGTATTAATGTTAACATTTTCTGGAACTTCTTTGTCCATGTTTTCATTATGAAAACCTCCCTTCGTTTTCGGGATTCATTATAGTAGCATAAAAAAGTAAAGTCAATAGCAGCGTAGAAAATGTGAGTATACAAGCATTGATTTTTCGCTATCCTTTCATCATGAAGACAGCTGTGGTCTGACGCAGTCTTTGTTTCTTGCATGGTAATATATGAGTCTGAGATTGTTGATACCTTAGCCGTTCCCGCTGAGAAACTGCATTTGTCATATTGTGATCAGAAAAATATTATGGAAGCAGGGAGATTGTTATGGTTAATAATAAAAATCTGACCGAAATAGAGTACTATATGACAAAGAAGGATAGAACTGATTGGACGCAGGCGGAATATGACATTCGAGACGGTATTCTCAGGATATGTGATGTTCCGTTTGAGTATCGTTCTTTATCTTTGTATCGAAAAGGCTACAGGAAATGTTTTATCGATTGTTTTGAGATTAGCAGACCGAGAGAGATAGCGAAAGAAGCGGCGCCTCTGGAAAAACAGATTTTGGAAGATATAGCGGAATGCGAAGCCAGGTATCAGAGAAGCGGAAACCTTTCAAAGGAGTATCCGTGGTATCTATTAAAAGCCCGGATGTATTGTTTAAAAAGACTTTATCAGGAGGGAGTTATTGACGGACTTTTTAAAAAAAGAGATACAGCTTCTTGCGTCGCAGATGTATTTTCTCAAGACAAACTTTCAAACGATAGTTTGGCATCTTTTGAGAAAAAATATAATATCCGCAAGTCGAATGATGATTACGATCGAGCATCAGATGATCTTTTGTATGGAAAAACTAAGATATATGAAATTCCATTTGAGTACCGGAGCAATATATTCTACATTATGAGCTGCCGTTTCGCAACGGGAAGAATCCCTCGAAAAGTAAAGTCCGAAAAAAATCTTTTAAAAACAATCGTTCTGGATGATATAGAAGAGTGTGTGAGACGATTTTGGAAAAATGGAAATCTTCCGGAAGCATATCGCTGGTCAAAATTAAAAAACAGGGAGCTGATGTTAAAGAAGTTTTATATTGAATGTGCGGCTTGGGGGTTCTTAGATTGTAAATGATGGATTTTTAAATCTAATTGAAAAAAACGGGCTGCAGATGATATATTAAAGAAAAAAAGGATAATATAGAAAGCTTGTATTTTTTCTAAGACTCAATACAGATGAAAAATACAGCTTTGCTGCTAACAGGTGCAAAAGATGAAAGAACAAAAGATGAAAGAATCTCCAGAATTGGAAGAATTATTCCGCGGACGAAACAATGTAAAGTGTACTGATAATGATCTTCGAAGTGTGATCGGAGAAAGGTTAAAAGAAGGAAATAAAATCACAAATAAAAAAAGATATTTCTGCGGAATAGGCAATGCCGTCAATCCAGAATATGTAACAGCTTTTCTTATTAATGATTGGAATTTTTCAGCAGGATTAGAAAACAATTTTAATGAGTTTCAGATTGTGGGATTTTCCAGATACAACAGGTGCGTCTACGACGCTCAATTAGAACAGAGGATTGTGGGTAATAATAACAAGTTACGGATATGTACAGTTTATGTTTCAGATGGAAACGAACATCATGGGATTGGCTCTGCAGGAGTACAGATAATAACAGACTTTGCTAGAATGCTCGGCTGTAAAGAAATACGTGGAAATGCAGAATCTTATTTGAACAGGACAGAGGAAGGTGAGGAACGTCTTCAGGATTTCTACAAGAAAAATGGTTTTGTCTTTGAGGAAGATGATCATGTTTTCCGTATGAAACTGTAGTTTTTTGTATCGATGTCTAAGCAAATACAAAAGTACATGAGAACTATATGAAGTCTCCACCCCCATGCGGGGACATAACTCCTATGGAGGTGGTATCTAACA
>OBYQ01000714.1_pt1 | contig 27667 bp, 22 predicted proteins | sample 1538221 | NCBI WGS metagenome assembly OBYQ01 (sample SAMEA2580200, study PRJEB22360) | human gut metagenome | biome: human gut; feature: human-associated habitat; material: faeces | place: Denmark | collected 2008/2010
TCAATTAATTGCTTCTTTTCGAATATCTTTAACATATATTTCATCTATTGGTAGGTAATTTGATGTATTATCTACAATTCCATTAATATCATAATATACATTTTTAATTTTAGTAATAACATGATCACAATTATAATATGCTTCTGCTTCTGGAAATATGTATTTTAATATTAAATATAATTGATAACAACTATCTTGAGTATAAACTTTTTCAGAGCCAATAAAAGACTCTCTTATTAGTTGTATAACTTTTATTGGCTCTAGACTATACATAATTTACAAATATTTCTATTTATTAACTTTGTATTGCCTCAACAAAGTCTAGAATATTATCAGTAATAGATCCAGCTTTATCAAGCTTATCAATAAGTGACTTTAAGAAATCAACTTCACTATCTGTAAATTCAACTGTTAAAAGTTCCTTTTCTGGTAACCAAACAATTTTGTTATCTTTATTCTCAATTTTCAATGCTTCTACTTCTTCACTTGAAAAATCAATCTTTTTTCTAACATTACGCTTTGAAATCATTTCAGTTACTGAACCTTGTTCAGGTAAATTCATAAGTAACATTAATCGTGTAGCTACGTTTAAATCAATTTTTTTCATTTTAGTTTTACTCATATTAGTTCGTATTTTAGTTAACAATCGCAAAGTTAAAGATTATTTAATAAATAAACAAATTTTTATACAAATTATTGTATACAAACAGAAAAGGAGTGACATTTCTGCCACTCCTTTCTATCTATTCATTTAACATATCTTTTAATTCGATTAAATCTTGATGACTTAAAACTAAGGCTCGATTTACCAAAGGTAAATTCATCTTTATTTTTCCGCTCCCGATTTCAAGTTCTCCTAGAAATCCACTGTTGACTTTGAAAGGTTTAGTGTTAATTACATTATCAATCATTTCAGATAATATACCATTAACATCAACCATACCATCTTTGTCAGCGATTTGTTTTAACATTCCTTCAACTTTATAAGCATTGTTGTCAATTACTCTAGTTATCAAAGGCTTAGCGAATGCCATCATTGGATTGCTTTGCGACAATGAAGTTAATTGTTTATCAACAAAATTATTAAGTCTAGTCATTATTACATCTACGTGCTGCGCCATTGTTTAATAAATTCTTCATAAGTTAAACCTGGGTTATCTTTAGAGAATTCGCGGAACTTTTTAAAGATAGCCATCTCATTATCTGTCTCTTCTACTATCTTGTTCTTTAACTTCTTAACTAATTTTAGCTGTCTTTGTAATAAGTCCTTACCCTCTGAATTACTTTCAATTTTAGCTTTTACTAAATTGAGTAATTCTACTTGCACCATTTGTTGTAATGAAGCTGTAATTTCTGAATATTCTTGATCTTCAAAAAATCTAGCTTTTTGACTTTCTGTTAAAGAACTCATCTCTTTATCTATATCATCTCATATTAAATCAGTCTGGAGAGTTCCCTTCTTCTGCAGTTGTGCTAGTTGGGCTTCATATTGTTTTAATATTTGCATCTGACTTGTAATATCAGATTGAGATAATAGAGGGTCTGAATTACCTAGGAAAACTTGATTCACAGGATACATCTTTTATTTTACTTTAAATTACTAGGCCGCGGGTGTTGTAGTTGGCTCAAACAGAATACTGTTTGAATAACCTGCACAAGGGCAAAGTGGATTATAAAGTGAACGTTGTACTGTATCAGTTCCTACTTCTACAGCGGCTACACGGATAGGATAGAAAGTGTTATTAGCATAGTTAACAATCTTGTTGTCAGCACACATTCTACGTTCTGCTTCAAGACCTACCATACCAGCTACACTAGCAATCTCCATCTTAGTAACTTTGCTTCTCCAAGGCTCTACAGCAGCATTAACAGCAGCTGCAGTCTCAAGTTTACCAATCCGATCAGCTAATACATCGAATTGATCTCTTTGATTTTTATACAGCCCGAAGTCAGCGTCGATCTGGCTCTTGTAAAGTCCAAACATTTCACCATTAATAGTCTGACGATCGTTAAAACGAGCATTTGCAGACAGTAAAGCAAAATCATAAAGAGCTTTCTGATTAGCTAACTCAGCATTGCAAGAGTGTTGCCAAGCTTGGAATGTCGTTGGACCACCAGTAATAGCTTCAGCAGCTAAAGCACCAGCAGCTGCACTACCTGTATTTCCAAGTCCGAATAAACCTCTTCCGCTAAGAGCTAAAAGTCCTAATGCGGTTCCAGCAATACCTACAATATTTTCACATAAGGTCGTTAATCTTATGCAGTTCTCTTATGAACTTCTACATCTTTATATATACATGTAGTTAAGACTATATCTTCATCCAATTTGGATGCTCCCCATTTCGCACTACTTAGTGCTACTCTCTTCCGAGATAGTCGTTGAACTTTCAAAGATATTTCTATCTAAGCTTAGCTGCTGATTGTCCATTTCTGGAGTTTCCAGCAATTAAGGGAGTTTTGCATATAATATTACTATTATAAGGACCTAGTATATTAAGCCTAATCCAGTACCAGCTACACCTTTTGAAGCGTATTCTTTTTCACCGCTTTCATATACATCTTTGTGTACCATTTCTTTCTTTTCTACTACTTCCATAGTTCTATTATTTTTTAAATTAATTAAATCTATTTGTTGTAAGCTTACAGTACAAAGATACTACCGCATCAATCCAAAACATAACGTTACTATGAAAATAAAAAATCCCCTTAAGTTTCTCAACCTAAGGGGATTAGAAGGATCTGTAATTAGTAACTCGTTACTAATTCTTTTCCTGTAAAATATCTAAATCTTTCTTATATCAATATAATTCTTTAAATCCTATTTGTTTACGACCTTTAGGAATCTTACCTGCTCTAACATAATTATCAAACGTAGCTCTACTAACTTTCAAGTATTTGCAAGCTTGATATTTACTAAGTTTCTCGTTCTTGTTTGTTATTTCAGTAAGATATTCAATAACTTTGTTACACTCATCTGCACTTAAGTTAGAATTACCTGTATCTATGTCATTGATAATTTTAATTAAGAGATCTTTTATAATCTTCATCATAATTACTAACTGTTACCATATATAGCTCCATTAACCAATACTATACTAGAATTAATATATGTAATGCAGTAACATTTATAAGTGCCGCCTGTTAAGGTTCCTAAATCTTGCATTTCTGTATAAATAGTATTGTCAAAAGAAATACTAGTTGAAGAAGGAATTACAATAATAGCATCAGGCTCATCTGCAGAAACAAACAACGTATCTACTTCGTAAGTAGCTCCAGAAGCTCCTGTTCCAACAAAAATTCCAGGTTGTCCAGGAGTAGTTACAGTTTTAAGCTTCTTAGAGAAAATACTATCTAAGTTAATATTAACTACAGAAGATCCTGTATAAGAATTATTTGTTCCATTAGCTGTAATAGATAACGCATATGGATTAGGTAGTGCAACAGGAATTTCATTTGAGCTAATAGGAGTAAATCCTAATGCAGATACAATTTCTGATGAGGTAATATCTTTACCAATTTCAATCCAATTAATTAAAGCAGATTGTCCCATGTTAAATACTCCTGTATACGTTTTACCTGTATTTTCACTAGTAAGGAATGCTCTAACACTTCAATTATTAGCTGCAGTATATTTATACGGTTGTAAAGTACCAACGAAAGATTCTCCATCAACTGGGAGATTTGTATATGCACTATTATTATATTCAATTGGTATTAATTGCCCAACTCCATCAAACAAATAGTTATATAATCCAGTTATATTTCCACTACCTGTAAACGCGTATCATGGAAACATTCGGCTAACATTATAGTTAGTTACATTATATATATCATCTACTAGTAATGAAACCCCATTAATAGTTTTTAACCTTTTAGATGTAACACTATTAGTTCCTGCACCAATAACAATACGATCTTCTGCTAAATCTTCTGGCATTGTAATAAAGTTTTGAGTTCCTACTCACGATTCAGTAGCATATCCGTCTAAAGATGGAATATCACTTTTTAAAGCTAAATCTGAAAGTAATTGTTCTGACTTCTTAATAGATTTAGTTCCTGCTCCAACAACAATATAGTTATTAGCCAAATCTCCGCTAGCCATTACATCTCCGCCACCCGCAGAGCCAATTTTCTCATCAACTTCATTTTTTGTATATACTTCTGTAGTAGTATAATAATTTCCTAAAGTTACATTTAAGTCTGCTGTCTTAACATAGCTTCCTAAAGTAGCATTATTAACTTTATTATTTAAAGCTGTAGCTACTACTTAATTCTGTACTGGATTTGAAGAAGTAGTACTTAAAGTATCATCTACTGTAATTGGGTCTGGAATTTCAGGAAAATCAGTAATTTGAGATACTGTATGCGTATGATTTTTAACTGCAAAAGATCCTACATTATATTGTGAGTCTTTAATATGTTTACCGTCCTTATCAAATGCTACAAGATTTCCATCTACAGCGGTTACTGGACCTGTAACATCTCCCATTCCAGCTTGTGCAGAATCAGCAGGTATATAACCAAGAATTTCAACAATATCGTCTTTTGTTGCATTTAGCTCAGACAAAGAAGTTGGAACCACAATATTTGCAACTCCTTCTTTAGAACCATTTCACGCATCAAGCAGATCAACACCATTCTTCTGAATTTTCAAACTTTCAGGAGTAATAGATCCATTAGTAGTAATGTTAGCAATGCTTAAAGTATTATTAGAGATTTTATTATCTAAAGTATCTTTAATAGAATCTACTTGAGTTTTAGTATAATAGTTAGATAGATCAACATCTGTTGTTCCAATCTTTTCTCAATTTCCTTCTACATATACATATTCATCATGTATATCAGTTCCTGTACCAACTTTCTTTATTAAATAAATAATATTACTCTCTCCAGTTGCTGGAAGTGTATCTACTACTGCAATTTGTAAATTAGCTAGATTATCAATAAGTTCTTTTAATACTTTACCTTGTCTTGCAGATAATGCCTTTTCTGTATCAGAACTAGTAAGATTATCTATAATAGAAGCCTTTAATTGATCGCCAATCTCTACATTAATAATATTATCAATCTCATCGCTTAAATTAGTAATACTTGAACTAATAGTAGCTAAATCGGCATTAAAATCTGAATTCAATGAATCAATTGCATCTTTTACTCCTCCAGATAATACTAAATTAGTACTATCTTTAGTAGGAGTAGTATCTGCATTATTTATTTTATCTACTGCTACAGGAGCAATAGTAAGTGCGTTATTATATTCCTCTTCGGTTCCTTTATATCCACCTTCAACAGCAATAGTATATGCATCTCTTCCATCAGCTCCTTTAATTGATTTCAGTCACTCATCAAGAGTACCTTTATAACCCTGCTGTACTGCTAATTCATATGCAGATCTACCAGGTGCACCTATTGAGCCAGGAAATATAACCCACTTATTTTGTGCTTTATCAAAAATTTTTACACTCATAATTTATATATTTTTAAGATTACGCATATACTGCACCATTAACAGCAATTTTTCCATTTGCCATATAACTTAAGCAGTAGATATAATAAGTTCCAGATAAATCTGCAAGACCATTCATCTTAATTGCATTAGAAGCAGTAAATGTAAGTTTAGCAGTGCTTATAATAACTGAATCAGGATTACTTGAACTAAACCCACTCAGAGAAGAAATAGTTCTTGATGAAGTATTATTATAACTATATCCTGCAGAAACTGTTGAACTACTTAAAGTAGACGTTGATAGTATTCTTGCAGTATTTATAGCTACCGCAGATGAACCTGTGTATGAAGTTCCATTAATTGTTAGCGCATATGGATTAGGTAGTGCAACAGGAATTTCAGGTATATCACTGGTGTTAGCAGGAGTATAGCCTAAAGCAGAAGTTACATTACTTTTACTTAATGAAATAGTCCCAGAAGACAATGTAATATTACTTCCAACTTTAACTCCACCAAGTACTGAACTTGTAGCTGTAGGAAGAGTGTATTTAGTATCTGTTGCTGAAATAACATTTCCACTAATTGTAATATTAGCTCCAGCAGTATAAGTTCCAGCTGGACCTGTCGCTCCTGTATCTCCTTTCAAATTAGTGAATGCAAAGTTAAATACTTTTGCAGTATTTGAACCTGATGCAGTTACTGTTACAGAAGGTGTTCCAACAGTATTAGTAACTGAAGCAGTTGGAGTACCAAATCCTGCTGCTGCACCTTGAGCACCAGTAGCGCCTCTTGGAATACCAAAAGTAAACTTATTAGTAGAAGCATCATAACTAGCTGTAGCAGAAGATCCTGCAGCTAAAGTAGAAGCAACTACAGAAACTGATGTAGGAATATAAGAAGTACTGTTAAATGCATTACTTCCAAGTGTTTTTAATGTTCAACCATTAGCTGTACCATTAGATACAATAGCTTGATTAGCTGTGGTTGTAGAGCCAGTTAAAGTTGTATAGGATTGTGTATGTGCACTAGGGGTAAATTTAGAAGGTTTTCCTGTAATACTTGCCCAAGTTTGCGCTGGAACTGAAGTAAGATAGCCTTTATTAGTTACTCACTCCTCGGTAGCTACTAATTTCTCATTTTGATAAAATCTAGTTGCATATATTTCTGAGGCGTTACCTTCACTAGAATTTAAAGATTGTATTCTTATTGGTATTGAATTTGCTCTACCAATAAGTAATGTGGTTGAACTTTGGAATTGTGTTGATCACCATGCTTTACCTGAATTACTTCCAAATATAATAGGGGCAGCATAATTAGTAATATTTATTTTTCCTGTTGTATTATATTCATTGCTAGTTGTTGCACTATTTGTAAAAACTTTAAGTCCGTTCATAAAGTTTTTAATTCCAGTTATATTTTCATCAACAGAATTTTTTACATATCCTGCAGAAGCATGATCCCCCCATTCATAAGCAGTGTCCCAATTTGTTTGTTTTGCGGTACTAGGAATTGAGAATCCTGAAGTATAACTTAAAGCAAGTGTTCCGCTTGCTGTAATTGGAGAACCTGATATACTTAGTCCTGTAGGAACTGACATTGCTACTGAAGTTACTGTACCTTTGTTTGTTGTAAAACCAGAATCGTTAGTAAACTGACTTAGCTTTGTAGGAGCATTAGTCACTCCAGACCAAGGCACACTTGTTGCACTTCCTGCTGTGAATTCTTTAAATTTAGTAGCAAAAGTAGATGCAGATTCCGATACGCAGAAGTACATAGGGCCTCCTGAACCAATCTGAACAACATCTCCTTCTTGTATAGTTAAACTCATTGCAGCTGATTGTGACTCCACTACATATAATCTCTCCATTGCAGCCGCAGGAATTTTAGAAATAGGAATCTCAGGAAGTCTATCAGCATTAATAGTTCCAGAAGTAATCTTAGATGCATCAAAACCATTCAATGTACTATTAATAGATACATTACTAGATCCATCAAATGTTGCACTTCCTTGTACTGCTCCAGCTATTGCAATTACTCTTGAGGTTGCTAATTTAGTAGCTGTTCCAGCATTACCACTTACAGAAGTAGGTAAAGCAGCTTTAGTAACTGTTACATTATGTCCTGATACTGTCACTCCAGATACATATTGTCCTGAAGTAGCGGCTGCTCCTCCAGTTAATGAAGGAATATCAGCTTCGGTAATGTATCCTTTAGAATTAATAAGGGCTATAACTTCAGCCTCACTAATATCACATTTATAATATGTTCCGTGTGTCCAAATTTCATTTGCATCCTGGATGAACACAACACTTGATTCCTGGATATCACCAGCTCCCAATCGTGAAGTGAAACTGGCTTTCGTCTTAAAATGGATGAACCTGTTTGTAATTTTTGACATTTTAACCTTATTTAAAAAATTAAAGATAAGGGAATGAGAAACTCCCATTCCCTATTGATATGTTATTCAAACTCAGACCAAGCTAGTAATGAATCAGCATACTCTTTTGCATTAGTTTCTGCAGTACTTGCAGCTCCATATGCATCATATGTATTACTTCCAATTAAACTAGTAATATCAGCTTTAGCTACAATTGTTACACTAGCAATGTGACTAGTAGAATCTGTTGAGAATTTATAGAATCCTGAAGTTTTGCTTGCAGCACTACCTGCAGGGTGAGTATATTTCGTATCTGTAGCTGCAATAGTTAATTGCCCTGCAGCAGGAGTTAGTTTAACGTTAGATCCAGCTACAATATTAAGAGCTTTTCCAGCTGAACCATCAAATGTATATTTACTAGTTCCTTCTGTACTTCCTCCAGCAACAGTAAGCGTTAAAGCATGGTCTACTTTATCTGCAGTTCCTGCAGTTGCAGGTTTACCTACAGATACAGTTTGTGCAGTTCCTCCGCTAGGTGTTACTGTAAAATTACCAGCTGTTCCATTTGCAAATGTATATGTAGTATTAGTATTTGTAGGTACTGCTCAAGTTCCATCTCCTCTTAAGAAAGATGCTTGCTTACCTGCAGCAGGAGCAGGAACAATACCTGCACTACCAGCAGCAGATGCTGTAGCAGCCTTCATTTCAGCAACAGAACCAGATACTGTAACAGCTGTTTCAGTCTTAGAAGCACTTAAAGTTAGAGGAGCTGTTCCAGAAGCAGATACTGTTTGAACTGCTGCATTAGCTGTAGCTTTAACTTCATTTACAGAAGCAACAGTAGCAATTGTATTAGTGTTTACTGCAATAGAATTTCCAGTAATAGTAATACCTGTTCCAGCAGTATAAGTATCAACTAAATCACTTAAGTCAACTTCAATATCTTCTTTTCCTGATTCAGTATTAAATGTAATAGTAAGCATCTTAGTATCAGGATTAAATGAAACTCCTTCAACCATACCATCTTTAATAAAATCAGTTGCATCAACGGAAGCAATAACAGCAGAACCAATACCTGTTAAATTAATTTTCTTTGTTGCAGAATCATATGTTAAACCAAGTGTTGTTGATAGTTCTTTATTAGCTAATGCTAATACCTTATCACCTGATTTAACACCTGTTACAGTTGCAGCAGGAATTGTTACATTAACTGCTCTTGATACATCTGGAGTTAAAGTAATACCATTAACTTTAACTGTTTCGATAATATTCTTTTCTGCGCCAGTTTCAATACCATCAAGTTTTGTTTTTAATGCATCTGTAAAATCATTTGTTGATAAACCTTTACCAGTAACTTTATCTACTTTATTACCTAACTCCTCATCAACATAAGTTTTATCTGCTTTTCCTGCAATTGCTGTAGAAACCTCAGTAGCAGAAGCTACATCTGATAAGTCTAAATCTATAGTATTTCCGTTTGCATTTGTAATAATAAGGTGCTGAGAAGCTGAATTCCACTGTGCATTTCTAACACCTCCAAATGCATCATAAGCTGATGTACTTGTTGCAACTTTAATTAAACCTGTAGAGGTTTCAAAATATATTCTACCTACTGTTAACCCTGTATCAGGTACAGTAGCTATTTTTGAAAAACTTAAATTTGTCATATTATACTTTGTTTAACCCCCCCCCAATCTAAAAGAATGAGGAGGGAAAATTAATTATTCTACTTCCATCCAGAACATGTCTAGTTTACCGTCATCTCCTACTTGAATTGAAGAAGTAGTAGATACTAGTTTAGCTGTATTTATAGCTAAACCTCTAGAAGTGCCTGTACCAGTTATTGTGATTGTTTCATCAGGACTTGTTAGTGATGTAATACCTCCTGATACAGCAGTTTGAATACTATCACTAAGAGCTTGCATACCAGCAGCAACGGTTTGATCTGCTCCGATTTCTACACCACCAGTAATCGCTGTTCCTACTTTGATTTTTGCTCCTGTAATACTAGATATATGAGCTCGAAGACCATTAGCGGATTTTGTTAATAATTGTCCAGCTACTTCTTCAACTTTAACATCAATAACATTCTCTTCTGTAATTGAAACAGCATCGCCAGGAGTTAATTCATCTTGCTTACCTCCAACAGATGTTTGTAAAGATTCAATATCAGATTTATTAGTTCTGATTTGATTTAAATCCGTATCAGAAATTAAACCTGAACCTTCAACTTTATCAACCTTATTATTAAGCTGATTAGTAACTGTAGTAATCTGTCCTTCTAAAGCTGTATCTGCAGCCTCTAGTTCTGTTTTTGCTGTAGAAATTGCATCATCTACTTGTGTCTTCGTATAATATCCTGAAAGATCTACTGTGCCTCCCAGAGGATCCCATTGAGTTCCATCCCAAGCATAGTTAGTTCCAGCAGGAGTAGTTCCATGAGCTGCAACTACATTCCATACATCACCTTTCTTATTACCTTCAGTAGGAAGAGCGTCATAAGTATCTTTAGTGCCCTTGTAATCAAGAGCTGCAGCTACAGAAGCTTTCAGATCATCTATAAGAGTTTTTAAAGCTTTACCTTGTGCTGCAGAAAGAGCAGCATCTGTTCTATCACTTTCAAGTGAGTTGATAATCTCTACAACTCCTGCTGTATTAGGAAATGATTTTCAAGCAGCTTCGAATTGTTCTTGATTGAGAGTACCACCAACGGCAATATAAGAATGATATAAAAAGTCTTGGACTGAATATTGATCCATAGCTTCATCACATGGATCATACCAAATCTTATCATGCTCTGGCTCGTTATTTGGAAAATCAGATTGGCATCCGATTGCTATATTTTCATCGCCAGGATCTCCTTTTTCTCCTTGAGGAATTCCAAATTTAAGATTTGCATCACTAATATCTGGATTTAAATCAGTTACATAAGGTTGTGCGTCTGGTGCTAATTTTTCTACTTCAGAAACTACAGTTATTGTAGCAGGTTTTCCTTTAGGAACTTTTACATTTAAAGCTCATTCTCTAGGAGCATTAGTTTTATCAATTACTAATGACGGATTTTGATCTCACTCAACAGTTTCAATAGTTCCTGCATTAAATCTTGGAAGTACAGAACCAGTAGCAGTAATAACTTTACTTGATTCCATTGTAAGTTCTAAACTACCTTCTGCATCTGTAATATTAACAGACTTAATAGAATCTCCTTTTAGCTCATTTAAGTAACATAATACTGTCCATTCACTAACAGGAACTCCATCATAACCTCAAAGAATGCGATCATCTAAAAGAGTAGCAGGATCTCCAAAAACTCTAATAAGTTTAGGCGTTTTACCAGGTTCTCCTTGGTCTCCAATAGATCTTCCTAGTACCTGCCAAGTAGCACCATCATTATATGATACATATCATTTATTATCCGTGATTTTAAGTATAGGACTAATTCCATCCTCTCCATCTTTACCATCACGTCCATTTCGACCATCAGTTCCAGGACGACCTTCTGAGCCTCTTGCTCCAGTAGCTTGACCAATATCTTTTCATGAAGATTGGTTATCCATTGAAAGCATCCAGCGACCATTTTCTATTCGAAGATAAGGAGTTATTCCATCCTTTCCATTCTTCCCATCTTTGCCATTTACACCATCCTCACCTACAGCTTTACCTAGGTTTTCTCATTTATTATTATCATAGGAAAGCATCCAGTTACCATTTTCTATTTTGAATACTGGTGTTTTTCCATCAGCTCCCTTTGGACCAGTGTTTCCTGTATCTCCTTTAGGTCCTTGTACAGGTACGTTTTCTTCAGTTTCTGGATCTTTTAAAGGTTCTCCGTTTACAGTTAAATAGTATAAATCACCTTTTTTTAGTAATCCAAGAACTGGAGTTTTTCCTTCTGGACCCTGAGGACCGATAATATTTGTTGAAGGAATTGAAGTAGGAGTTTCATCATCTAATTTCCAAGAAATTATTCCATTTTTAACTTCAGGAACTCATACTTTACCAACAGGTCCTTCAACTCCTGCCATTACAAAAGCTCAGAAAAGATTTGGTTTAATACCAATAATTTTATCGTTTTCTCGAACTAATTCAGGCATATTTAACGAAGATGATGTATGACTTCTAATGCAAGACAATAAAGCTCCTTCAAATGATACAAAATCTACAATATATTCGTCATTAAAATAGTGAGTATTTGTTATTCATTCTCCCGCCATCTTAAAGGAAGTTCCTTTATAGAAATCTCTTGAATTATAAGCTCCAGAATACTCTCTTGAATTTTGTAGATCTATAGTAGGTAATATATTATTTTTCTTCATAGTTTATTATTTTGACCCTAATATTAAAAATGGAACACTAATACTTGTTGTTGGTACTTTGCCGTCTGCAGTTCTTACATCTAAAAAAGCTCCATTAATCCTGCTTCTTGCTGAACCATAGAACATTTTTAGCATAGCTCCATCTCATATAGGTTGTGAAAAAGCTATTGTACTTATTGATAAAGTTCTACCGTTATAAATACTTGTTAAATTTAAATTTGCAGAAAAACTTCCAGATTGACTTACAGTTAATACTAAATCAGTTCTACATCTAGAAAAACTAGATAAAGATGGCACTCCAGATGAATTAAAATAAACTTCTCCACATGCTAAAAATGAATCACTATTATAATCGTCATAGCTTTTATAATAAAGATCTGAACGTAGCGTTCCATTTTGTTTTCATGTTTTTAACTCAAAATCTGATGTATTCTCTACTCAAATTGTTCCAACATAGTAATTATTAACTATTGAAGATGGAACAAATTTAAATTCCAATACTCCTCCAGCTGGAAGTAAAATTTGAGAAGCATTAAAAAGAATTGGCTCATCATAACTGAATAGCAGTCTACCATTATAATAACCACAAATTTTAATAGATTCATCATTGTTTCCATTATCAAATGGATATATAAATAATTGTTTATCCGACTTATTATGAATTACTCCAGAATACGAATCATCAATATTTAATTGATATTCAGAAGCATTTACTTTAAGAGTTACATCTTCATGTATCGTTGGAGAATATATAATTTCAGAATATAATGAATCTAGTATATGTGGATCAGATGACTGAGTAAGACTATATTGTTTAATGTTTTGAATAATAGCATTATTAATTTTAATGTTAGTTAAATCAACACTTCCATCACTACCAAACTTAATCTTTCCAGCAGCCATATGTCCAGCTCCAGTTCTAAAATCAAATAGTATATTTGGAGTAAATTCACCTCCTGTAGGAATTTCTGGATCAAAGTTTTGATATTGTGTAGATATTTGTCCACTTGCATCAATACCTTGTTGACTAAACATATAGTTTCCATTAAATACAGCAGATCCAATAAGACCGTTAGCGATAATCCCAATTTTAGTATACAGCGCTTCAAATGCATCTAATTTAACTCAACTATTACTAGTATCAGTGCTAGGAGATTCATTACTGTGTAATGTTCCTTGCCAAGTTCCTACTATATTTAAAACGTAATAGCTAGCATCATTAGAATCATATACATAAGGAGTTTTATCTGCGGTTCCTTGATATACAGTATTAACATTATAAATACCTTCAGGATAAATTATTTGTCCTTTAGAACCATTCTCTCCATTTAATCCATTAGTTCCACTTAATTTAGTGGGAGTACTCCAGCTACCTTCAATTGTGCCAACTTTATCAGTATTACTTGTATAATTTACTCTGGCTTGAATAAACCAAATATAAGGAGTCTCTTCAGTAGGAGTTGGAACTGCTAAATTCCAACCTGTTGGCTGTCTTGTTGTTCCAGGAGTACTCGTTCCTCCATAAATAGTTGTAGTTCCTAAGCAATAACGAACTTCAATACCAATTCCAGGTAATCCATCAACCCCATCTTTACCTGCTGGACCAGGATCACCAGTAATTCCAGGTTCTCCTTTTATTTTGGTTCATTTATAGTCAGAAGGATCATCACTATCATTTATATTATAATCTACATAAATTCCAATTCAAGCACCTGGATCTTCTCCATTGTTACCTGTAAAGGTTACACCTCCATCATTAGAGTATTTAATATGTAGATAACTTGTTTTTCCATCTTCTCCGTTAGTACCTGGGATTCCTTGTTCTCCCTTTTCTCCTTGAATTCCTTCAAATCTTGCCCAAGTATAGTCAGAGGGATCTGTACTATCTGCTTGAGTAAAATCTACATAAGTTCCAATATATGTACTTGGAGTTTCAGTCATTTGACTTGAAGAAGTAGGGTTGGCAACAGCAGAATATTTAATATGAAAATATGTAGTTCTTCCATCTTCTCCTGGAGTTCCAGGAATTCCGTCTGTACCATTCGTACCATTTTCTCCACTTATAACAACTGGAGTAGTCCAGTTTGTATTTAGAGTATCATCAGGATTAATAGTTGCTGTAGTCATCCAGAGATATCCATCTTTAGATTTTTCAGGAGGAACCACAGACCATCCTGAAGGAGTTCTTACTGTTGCGTTTAATGTAGGAGGATTTGAATTACTTGTATTTACAGCAAATCTAAATTCTGTAAATTTGCCATCTTGAGCTTGGCCATCTCTACCATTAACTGGTATTACTTCTGACCATTCAGTTACAAGTCCTGTTTCTCCATTAACTGTTCCAATACATTGCCACCAGTTTCCACTAGTTGTAGGATAATCTTCCCATCCAGATGGACTAGGACTATTTCCTGTGGGTTTTGATGGTTTACTATCACTTAGTTTATAAACATAAGTTTTCCAGTTTGGCGATACTGCATCTTGTCCTTTTTCTCCTGTCATTTGAACAGGATCTGATCATTCTCCAACAAGACTAGAATTTCTAAAAGATGCTGTAATTGACCATATAATTTCAGAGGATGTGTGAATTGGAACAACAGTAGTTCATACAGATCCAGGATTTGTATTAGTTTTATTTACAATAGGAGGAGTATTAACACTACTACTTTTTGCATACATTAACTTAATGCTTAATCCATCTTCTCCATTAGAACCATCAGTTCCGTTTGTTCCGTCCTTACCATCTTCTCCATCTTTACCATCAGCTCCTTTAGGTAATCCAAAACTAAATTTAAATATATCCCCTTCTAAAACTACATTAGCATTAGCTTCAGTTGTTGAAGAAACATTAGCTACTTCTGCATCAAAATTAGGAATTTCTCCGCCTTCAGAAATAGTTTTTCATTCTGTATCATAATCTGCATCAGATTTTTTAACTAATGCTTGACCAGTAGTTCCTCCAGGAATTACTCCAATTCCATCAGAGCCATTCTTTCCATCAGTTCCATCAGTTCCATTTTGCCCAGGATCACCTGTAGCTTGGCCTATATCTTGTCAAGTTTGACCTTTATCCATTGAAAGTAGTCAACGACCATCTTCAATTTTTAATTGTGGAGTAATACCATCAGTTCCACTCGGTCCGATAGGACCAATATCGCCTTTATCTCCTTTTTGACCTTTACCACTATTTCCCATAATAAAAGCTCAATATGGATTAGATTCTACACCAACAATTATATCGTCTTTATAAATTAGATTCGGCTTATTTCATTCTGATGATAAATGACCTCTTAGACAATACAATAAAGCTCCTTCACAAGATATAAAATCAATAATATGTTCATCGTTGAAATAATGAGTGTCTGGAGTTCAGGCTCCTGCCATCTTAAAAGATGTTCCTCTATAAAAATCTCTAGAACTATACATTCTATAATAGTCTTGAGAATTTATTGCATTATCTATGATTACATTAACATTAGATCTCTTCATAATATTGAATTATTTTGATTATTTCATTATTAGTTGGATTACCGTGTTCAATATAATCAATTGCATTAATTAATTCGTTCATTGTAAATAATGCTTTTTTATCAGGTAAATGCCCAATATTAATATTAATTAATTCTTGAACAAATATTTTATATAATTCATTATATAGAATTTCCACAACCACAACTATTATTTATATTACCTAATTCCTCTCCACATAAAGAATTACATGAAGATAAATTATCTAATATTCTTTGCGCTTCTGTAAAGTTCCCCATATCTTTTAGATAATCAAACACATACATAGCACTTAATAAGAAATCTCTGCGATTCCTTAAATTTTCATCTGTTTTACATTTATCATAACTACATATTTTACTGTTATTCAACAGTAATTGCCGTTGCAAATATACTAAACATCTTTGTAATTTGCAAACACTAAAGACATTTTTTATTGGACAATAGAAAGTTTGTGAAGCCTTATTTTCTTGCACAAATTCATATGCTTCTTTATAACCAATAATTTCAGAATTTTCAATTACTTCGTCTAATGTATATCCTTCCTGGTCTGTAATATTAGATTTATAAAGATCCCCATTTAAAAAAAATAATTCATCTATTAAATTAATATATTTATCAGGCTCTTTATCGTCTTGAAAATGCATTAATTGTGGAACTACTAATTTATAATAATAATAAGTTCCGTCAACATTTAATGTAAATTCAGATGCAAATCTACTTAAATAGTGTCCCCGATTATGTAATTCCTTTCTTATTTTTACTGATTCTGGAAGCAAATTTTCGTCAGTATTATAAGATAGAAATTCTAACATTATATACTGACTTAAATCTACACCTAAATAATCACTATTATCTACAGCAATTAATTTACAATCAGATCTAACAATTACATCAATATTTATTTTTTTATTCATATTATACAACTTGTTTTATTTTATCATTATAAGGATTAGTATCAACTGTTTCTGCAGCTTGAATTTGAACTTGTTGCTGTTTTGTTTCAATAAGTTTATCGTTATAATCCTTATCATTTTTAACTTTTTCTCTTTCAATAGCTACCTTTTCAGCTTCAAGTTGTAGTCTAGCTTGACTATTTTGTTCAAGTTGATTTTGTGATTGACCTAATTCTCTTTGTAATTGTTCATTTTGTTTCTGTAACTGTTGCAGATTTTGTTCATATTGCTGAAGTTGTTGCTGCAATTGAGAAACACTATTATTTTCTTCCTTCTTAACGGCAGTAGCTTTAGCTACATAACGTTTAAGTTCGGACATACTATTAGCAGTTGCAATACTTACTGCCATATCAGGATCTGACATTCCAGCTTTAATTAATTCAATATTAAGAGCCTTTACAGTTTCCATATCTTTAAAAGACTTAGAACTATCCTCAATATGTAAATCAAAATCTGTAAGTGTATAATGTTCAGGAAGTGCTGTAAATATTCTTGAATATTTATTACCTAATACAATAGTACCAGTAATACCATTTGGATATACCAATTTAGCTAAATTAAGCATATCATAATTAGCTTCTTTATAAATTATATCCATAGTTTCAAAATATTGCTTAGTTAATAAACCTGACATTTTAACTCCAAGTTGAACATTAGATACAGCATCTCTCTGTTCATATTGAGCTAACCTCTCAGGTAACACTCCTGTAATTGAAGAAGCTTGTTGTTCTACAGCTTGAATAGCTAATTGAATACCTTGAATAGCTTGAGCTTTAACTGTATCATCAAATCCATTAAAAATAGTATTAGGCATACCTTCATTACCTTCCTCCTTACTATTTATTAATGCTAAGCCATTCTTTTTATATGCTTGTCAAGCTTTAACTCGATCTGTTAATTTTTCACCTAAAAACGAAGGAATAAAAGAAACATCCATCCAATCTCCAACTCCTCCTGAAGAAGCAATAAGATTATCTCTAAAATATATAAGTAAATCATATTTCATTGTTTATTCGATATAGGTCGTTAATCTATATCCGTCTTTTTGACTGCTGCATGTCACCATGCAGATTAGACTATATCATACAAATTTGATTTAAAATTAATTCAAATAAATTCTGTTTCATTATATTTCATAACTACTTATAATTAATTTTAAATTAAACTTGTCCCCGCACTTCCACTTACTTAAGTGTACTCCTTTCGGATAGTCGTTGAACTTTCAAAGATATTTCTATCTAAGCTTAGCTGCTGATTGTCTTAAATTTACTATTATTCAATTTAAGGTTTTCCAGCAATTCACGGGGTTTATACAGGACTCATATAATTTAATCCTGTAGGTCCATAGTATGTGCTATTAATGAATATGGATCTCCATTTTTATCTAAGAAAAACATTCCGTTAACAGATAATCTACATCTACTAGGACAATCTGCACTTCTTACAATATACTTTGATTCTCCACGAGTAATATATACTTCTGAACCAATTTTTACTCCTTCATGTCTTGTTAATTCTCCAGTTTTATAATCTGCTTCAATTCATTCAACTTCATATACAGGAATAAGATGATTCTTTATAGGTTCTATTGAATCATAATCTCCAGGCCATCCTGGATGTGCTTCAAGTCCTGCAAGAATACCTGTATGTAAATTATCAGCTCGTAAATTAGGCTCAGCAGGTTTACCAACATATCTAACCAAATAAGTAGGAGATGTTGAATCTGCAGTTTGTTGCATATCTCTAATTTTCTTAGCTGCTTCTGTAGTTAATTCTGATCTGAATGTATTTAAGATATCCTCTCTTGACATTCATTTTCTAATAACAACTCTCTTAGAATCTGCAAGATAAGGAGAATTTGGATTACGTTCTATAAATGTATTAACAGGATTTAAAATTTCAATATTGACATTTGAATTACTTTCTGTAGGTTTTACTCTATAGTAACAAGTACCTGTAACAAGTAAATCTGTAAGTAATTCTGCCATTTTACGTTTTAAATCGATGTTTCTTGATTGTCTTAAATAATCAAGAATATTTTGTGCAGCAATTTCATATTCAGAAACAAAAGATTGATCAATATCTTGTTGAATTGAGTTGATTTCTTTTTCAATAAAAGGATCATTTACAATTTCTTTATTTTCAATAATAGCTGCAATAATGTTATTCTTTAAATACTGTTGCAAATAATTAAATACTTCTGCACTAATTTTAAGTTGCTTTTCTCTCATTATATTTGAAACAGTCTTTTCATCTTTGCAAGATACTTTTAAATCTTGATTTAAACCTAGATATTCTCCAACTAATACATCAATATGTTTCTTAATTAATGGTGTAAAACTAACTGATGTAGGAGTCCCAATTCCGTAATTTTCTTCTAGGTGTTTGAATTGATCTGCATCTCTACGACAATGATAATATCCATAAGCTTTTCTTATAGCAACTTTATCATATACAAGATTACCTATCGCATCATTAATCTTCTTTACTTCATTCTCTATCACCATATTCTAATACTATATATTGATTTCCTTCACCTGGAGTAGTCATTTCTCCAGAATAATATTTTGTTCTATCTAGTTGTCTGTTTCTAAGTTCTTTTTCAAGAAATTCGAAAAAACCTTCTTCATCACCTTCATAGACTAAAACTAATGGAGCTTTTCATTGATTCAAATCTAAACTTAATTTCCATTGATTACCATCTATAGTTAATGTAAAGTCTCCAGTGTAATATGCACACATAGCCTTTTCAATTATTTCATATACTTTATCAACGAGTTCCATTCTTTTGCGGTATTACTCCATATTCTTTATAGCCTTTTTCATTAGTGAACCATCCAATATTTTCTCATTCTTTTGCTAATTTATCTTGAGCAGCAGGTCGTATATTCATTAATTCTTCATCTGCAATTTCCGCCATTTCCATAGCTGCAATAATATCGAACTTTCGTTTATTTTCTCAAGAATATTTTAGCAATTGTTCAAGCATTTCATCAATATCAATTGAATAACAATAATCATTAACGAAGTTATTAATTAATTCAAGACCATGCTTAATAATAGCTTCTGTAGCTGGTACACCAATCATTTGTGAGTTGCCTCTTTTCATATCTCCAAGAGTTGAAGCAGGACGTTTCATAAATAGACTATCTTTCTTTTTTTCTTTAAAATATGTAACAATACTAATCTTAGTATGTTCTAGTAGTGCTTTACAATTATATCATACTAATAATTTCATTGCTACATCATATGCTTCTCGAATATCTCGAGGACGATCTTTATAAATCGCAACATATTTCGCTTCTTGTAATCCATATATCCGTTTCTTAATAACTATGCAAAAATCAGATACATCTGTTGAGGTAGAAGAATCTCCAGAACCTTGGTCAATAGAGTCTATTCCTGCAACATATAGATTTTTTAATACAAGACCGTCTTCATCTCGAAGTGGTCTTTCGTATATAGTAATTTTACTATTTGGATTACTTACAACTTTTACTTTTGTTAAATCAGGAGTATCTCCAGAACGATCTCATAATAATGACACATACTCTGGTTTTAATCCTGCTTTAAATATTCTAATTTGGGTTAATCTATCTGCAATTGCGATTGAATCAAAGATATTTTCTCCCTGTTTATATAATGCTTCATTTGGAATAAAACAGTGCTCTGCACAATAATCAAGTAGATCTTTGCCACTTAATTTTTTACGTTCTTCCTCATAAAACTTTTTAAATTCTTCAGATTGTGTAACTCCTCTTGTATCTAAAAATTCTTCTCGTAAACTAAACTTATGAGCTGGAATAAAGAAAGCTGTTAATTGTGGCTTTCTATCTTCTGTATCATAATTTTTATATGGAAGTACATTATACCCTTCTGGTTTTGCAAAAATGTTTGATAAACCTTCAAGTGCCATATCATCACCACCTGTACCTAAAGCAATACGTGTTCCAAAATGATAACCACCAAGCTCAACAAGGGCATTACCTTGAATCCAACTTTTAGTTAAATATTTATTAGATCCTGCTTCTTCATAGATTAATCTATCGACACGATCACCACGAATCTTATCAGATGTATCAGCAATTACTGAATCAATTTCTGACATTCAACCATATTCAACTCCATCAGGAGTAACTTGAGATGCACGTTTAGTATCTGCATTATTAACTTTTTGCCGTAAATGGCGCATACCTCCATTAGTATTCATGTCTAATCAGTTTAACTGCTTTCAACATTTAGTTTTTAAAGGAGTAAGTTTACCTTCTGCAGCACAAGTTAATAAAGAACGATAACCTCTATTAGTTATATAAGGTCTTACTGCTAAACAAGCAACAATCTCAGATAGTCCAATACCACGAGCTTTTAATATAGCTACATCTTTATGTAGTCTTTCAGCCATTTCAACATAATGAAAGAATTCATATTGTTTAGCTAGAAATGTAGGAAACTTTTCATTACGACCAGCTCCACCTCTAGCTCCTTCAGAAATAACTTCCATTCTATAGAAATTTAAAAAGAAATAATGATCTCCTGTAATTCTATATTTACCAACTGTATAACCTTCAGTACAACGTTTATATTGTTCTCTTCAGAAATCATTATAAGGCTTTGAATCTGCAGGATATTCAGTATATGATCCAGTTCTATCATAAATTTGAGCTAGTTCATTAAAAGGAGTAGGATCAAAATCTAAACCTTGAGTTTCATTAATTGGGCGGTATCCAGTTAATTCATATGATAATTCTGGATCAAAGTAAAGTACGTCTTCGGTGACCGCCACATCTCACAAACCATCTCTCTTTTTATAAAAATCAGTTGCAGTATACTCAAATTGTTCTGTAGTATCTTTTTTCTGATCTCCAAGCATTTCTTGTAATTGCTTTTTTAATTCTTCTTCAAATTTATCTGAAAAAGATTGAGGAGTTGGTTCAGGTTCTTTTATTGATTCTCTAAGTTCTTTATATTTCTCTTTAGCAGTTTTCTTTCTTTTAACTTCTGATTCTTCTTTATTTTTTATCTGTTCAAGCATTTTTTTACGTGCTTGAGACATTGAAGATTTAATTGTCTTTACCATACTTAACTATCCATAAATCCAGGTTTTACATCCCCTCTATTTTTAGCATTGGATTGCATTTGATCTTTTTTATAATTAAGCTCAAGTTCTTTTAATTTATCTGCCATAACTCCAATACTAGCAATATCGGCTAATACATCTTTTGCCTTAAAGATAGGTTTACTATTATTATCTCTCTCTTCAAGGTCTATATTATCTAAAGATACTCTCATTTTTTCAAGAGTTCGATACGCTGTTTTTATAAGGCTAAGTATTCTAGAAGAATCTTTGATTTCCATGTATTTTCTAACTGCTGCATGGAAGACTGGATCGTCTCATTCTTCTTGAGTTAATCCAGAATCTTCCATAGCTGCATCATGCTTTTGTCTCTCTAAGTATTGTTGATATGGACTTTTCCAGTCACAAAACAACCATATATATTTAAATTCTCTTCAAGCTCTTAACCTCTTTGTTCCTTTTGGATCTTCCTTACATTTATTTCTTTCTATATCTCACAGCGCTGCAAACTCCTTTACTAATAGTATTTCGTATTCGTTAATCTTTAGATTACATGTTACATTATCATAAAGGAATAAATCTAGCATTACTTATTTTAGATTAAAACGTTTATTAAATGCTTTGTCTCGTTTATCATATTCTTGTCTTTCAACTTTTTTATCTCTAAATTTTCACCACTTAGGATTATTAGAACGTGACATGCTACTTAAATCGTTTGTATATGTTGTATCTCTTTTATCTGCACTTATATCTCTATATGAACGCTTTCCTTTTGGATTTGTTACAATTTCTCTTATAGATCCATCTGAATTAATTATTCTTTCAGATTTATATCCATTAGATTTAGCTTGTTCAGTATCAGCTGTACCATTTGCCCAGTAAGGAATACCTGTCGGATGTAAGAATTTTAATAGATTCTGTTGTCTAGGTGTATATTGTTCTGGAGCAAACTCATCTAATTTTCTTTCTGCATTAGAAATAATAGGATTTGCAATTCTATTAACCATAACAGGATTATAACCTATTTTAATTAAAGAATCTCTAACTAATCCTGTAGTATTAAATACATCATGTACATTGTGATCTCCTGTCCTATTGTTTAGCGCCTTAGTAACAGCTACACTATCATTTGGATTAACCTTTACTTTAGTTGTAGTTTTACCCCCTTCTTGGAAAAATGAACCAAGGTTTCTTGGATTGATGCGGTGTTCAACAGGAATAGATCCTAAAGTAGCATTATTTCCATAATTGACCGACATACTTCTAGGTCCTACATATCTACTATCAAACCTATTAGGATTACCTAAATTAGATGCCACTATGTAATCACTATATGAAGGATTAGTTATAACTAATTCTTCATTCATATTTGTAGGTCTAATTCCTTTAGCTGCAGACATTCCAGCTTCTTCTGCTCCAGAAATATTTCTTGATCCAAGATTAGATTGTGGAAGATTTGGTTTCTTAGGAGCAGGTCTTGTTGGAGCCAATTGAGTTCCATATAACTTTCCATTTCAAGTAAAGTTAGTAAGCCCTGCACTCCTAGCTGCTGCAAAAGCTTGATTAAAATTACCTTGAGATAAATCAGGAGTAACATTAGTTTGCACATTTACTTTAGGAGTAACTCCAGTTTTCATAGATACTCCAAAAGATAAAGGTTGAGAAACAATCGAATCTTCAGTTTTTGTTACTTTAGGTTTAGAATTATCTCCTACAATATTTTTCATTGCAGCTGCTTTAACTTCTCTTCTACTTAATCCAAGATCTTGATCCTTAATAGCAGATTTCATATTTCTATATACAGTACGATTGAATTTAGAAGATTTCTTACCTTCTTTTACAACCTTCTTATTTTCTTTACGTTCATTCTTTGCAGATCCTCCATCCTTAAATTTATTAACAAGATAAGCAAGTTTACCTCCTTGTTTAAACATTCCTGCAGATTGTTCTTGTTTAAATTGATTAATCAATCCAGAAATAGTATTCATACCATCTTCTGTTTGTGCTAACTCATTTAATTTTCCTACAATTTCTTCAGGTGTTTTATTTTGGAATTCTTCTACTTTAGATGGAAGTCATTGAACAAATTGCATTAATTCTTCTTGTTCCATGATGATATTGTTTTATTATTAATATCTGTTGTAGAGCAAGTAATTTCAAATTTATTATATTTAGGATCTAAAGGTTGTGAAGGATAAATCCAAATAGGAGTAGTATTTGGAGTAGTATTTGGAGTAGTTGTAATTGTATAATTCTGTCCTTCCAAAAACTCTTTAATTTCAGCTACAGTACCTTCTATTGTTATGCCATTACTTAAATAAGCTTTCATAATTACTTGTTCCTATAAAATTTTAAATCTTTTGTTGAGAATACTGCTTCACGTAAAACCATATTCTTATCAAATCATCTACATTTAATACCTTTAAAGATATTAGTTATTTCATTACCATGTTTGTATGATTGTGTAATTTTTTCTACTACATACATAACAGGAGATGTAAGTTCACCATGTTTTAAAGTGACTACATCTCCTGGGTTAAAAAACGTTTTTTCAATTTCGTTTATCATATTATTCTTTGTCCTTTTCAATTACTCGACATATAATGTTTTGTTCACTGAGAGCGTAATAACCCATATTATTAAATGGAATAGGTGCTACAGAATTTCTGTAATATACATCCTCTCCAGGTTTTACGTATTTACATTCGGGTCCTGCAGAAATAACAGTACCACATGCAATGAATTGTTCGGCTCTCTCCATCTCACCAGTATCATCAGACTTATATGTATCTGCAAAAAGATCTCCTGGAAGAATTAAACCTGAAGCACTTGTTTTAATTTCTCTATAAGGATTTTTTTCAAATGGTTTTATAATAACAGTATATCCAGTTGCAGCTACTTTCATTTTAGATGCGTCTTTAGCGCCTTTGTTTAATTCAAGTAATCTATTTGCTGTTAAAAGCTGTTCTTCTTCCATTTTTTTATTGTGAGCAGTAATTTCCTCAGGAGTTAACTCCTTCGTTTCATGTTTAATATTTGCTCCCATAAGATGAACTCCCATTTCTTGCATGTGTGCATTTCCTAAAAGATTTTTTCCCATAATCATTTACATTTTTAAATTTAACTTATTATCATTTATTTACTAAGCATCTTGCATGTGCAAGTCTTGTTTTTGCAGATAATCTACATCCGCATCCTTTTCTATATCCAATTTTTGGTCTATCTGAATATTCTGTTTTATTATCTTCATTAATATATAATCTAGGATTACATATCGGACCCATTGGTGTTTCTTTGTATAATGGACATTCTTTACAAATCGCTAATCTTTTTTCAGATAAGTCTTCGTTTTTATTAATTGCTTCATTAACATGTCCACTAATAATATCTATTAGTCCCATAATTAAAATACTATAGGTTTATCTAAATCTAATTCAGATTTAATCTTTATATCTCTTTTATAATGTTTTAACATTGTTTCTACATCTGATTTTAAATAATCACATTCATGTTCTGTAATATGATTACTATGATCTATATGTATTAATACTAAACGTTTAATATTAAAGTTTGGATTAATTTTCTGTAATAAATATGCATACAATGATAATTGTAATGTATAATGATAAAAATTACAGTCCATAATATTATTCATTGGGAATTTCATCATAGTTCTACTTTTAGTAAATCTATTATAAAATGATTCCTTATCGATTTTCTTATTAGTATTATGTGTAACTATCATTGAATCACCGAATAAAAACGTGTGTGATGGACTGTCAACTTCTAAGCATTGCGTTGCTACTGTATCAACTCTTTCTACAGATATAATATTTCTAAATGTATTCTTATTTTTAGATGGGAAGTCGATATCTTGATTTCTTACTAAAAAGGGATTTAATCCATCAGTTGAAAAACATACATCTCATCCTTTAAATATCTTTCCATTACATTTTTTATCTACTTCAAAAACAGTAGCTTTTATGCCTAATGTACTTACTAACCTTAATAAATCTTCAGCTTGTCATTTCTGAGTAGTTCCCATTACAAATCTTTTTCTAGATTCATGATAGTAACCATCAGTATCCATTAACCCTCTAAGCAAATCAAGTCTTTGTTGATAAGAGGCTCTCATATATAAATCAGGTATAAACTTATTGTTTAGTATTCCTAGATCATTAAGTTTCTTTCTAATATTATATATAGTTCGCATTTCCGCAGATTTTCCGTCAGAAAGATCTCCTCCAAAAGTATATCCTCTATTTTCTATTTCTTCCCATACTTTAGAGTTTATATTAGTGATAATTCCACATGACTTAGAGCCATCTCCTAGTCAACATCCCAGTACATAAGGATCTATAGGAAGTTCTATTTCTGGAAGATTTAGAGGATTTGCGTTCATTATTTTTGGGATATTGTACGAGGTTCTTGGTTTATCAATTAACCACTTTGCAATATCTTCTGTGGTCATAACTACTTCCCTAAATGTTTTATCTATATTCCTAAAAGAAATAAGTCATCTATGTTCATGGTCTGCCACAATCGACTCTCCGTTATCAAAAGTTATTTTAAAACATGGATTGTAATGGATATCTGATTTATGTAACACTTTAGTTATATTTCCTTCTTTATCAAATATCTCTTCTCCCTCCTTTATATCCTTAATAGTTGTCCATCCGTTTTTAGTTGGAATTTTTGTATCTAGAGGGAGTCCTTTATAATCATATATATAAATATCATTCCCATCTTTAATAAGTAAGTCAAGTTGTCCTGCAATTCTTAATAAACCATCTTCTGATTTATAACTAATCATAAATTCAGGATAAACTCCTTTTTCTAAATCTAATTGATAATATCCTTTCTTGCAAGTAAATTTTCCTCCAAGACCAAATTTCTTAAGATCTTGTTCTTCAGATTGATAATACATATTCTCAAATTGAGCATGTATTTTTGTTCCTCTTTCACAAGATTTATTTCTTTCAATTTCATATGATTGAAGAATCTCAGCACGTTTACTTTCAAATTCTTCTTCACTAATTTTTAATTTTTCAAGAAGTTTTGGATCTCATCTTTTAGTATTTAATAATGAAGTCTTTACGACTTTAAAAATTTCTGAATCAACTAAAGCTTCGCAAGCTTTATAAGCAGATCAAAATGCCGAATCAAACTCATTAACATATTTATGTATTAGAGTAGTAACTGATACATAAGGCTTATTATCATATTTATCTAAGTATAGATGTTTTGCATCTGAATAAATAACATCTTCTGTCTCTTTATCTACTTGATAACCATTAACATATTTTTCTTTTACATTATTTAACTTTGGCATTATTTATAACATTTGGTTTTATATATTGTCCTATTATAGCTCCATATCTAATTAGGTTTTCTTTAATCTCACTTTCTTCATATTCTATATTATTCATATTCTCTCAAGTAAATCCAAGAATTCCAGTTGGAGTTCCAATATCATCTTTTAATAAAATACAAGCGAGATACTCTATACCATTCTTTCTAAATCGATCATATAATACATGATCTAGTGGTTCTAAAGTAGCAAGGTTGCCAATAAAAGTTGTATGTGTTTTCAAATAATCTGGAAGCGTTAACCAGCTAAGATGAAAATTATCATACTGTTCTTTAATTGAATGTATACCTTCTCCACATAATTCAAACCTCATTGATCCATACAACCAATCCGAAATACCATTATGATACTGAATAATTCATACTCGATCTGCATTTGACCTATATAAAAGCTTAGGTAATAGATCTTTAACCTTTTTATCATCCTCAATTCTATTTACTAGTTCTTGAGTATGTTTTTGTGCCATATAATCCGAATACTTATCAAATAAGAATGCAGGATTATAACATATTCGTAACGTAATACTTAAAATAAACATAATAATTAAGGCTTTAAGAATATTACATACCCCATAATCTTTTATATATTGTAAAATTGTCCCTAATCAGGTTAATCCTGAA
>OBYQ01000726.1_pt1 | contig 27099 bp, 30 predicted proteins | sample 1538221 | NCBI WGS metagenome assembly OBYQ01 (sample SAMEA2580200, study PRJEB22360) | human gut metagenome | biome: human gut; feature: human-associated habitat; material: faeces | place: Denmark | collected 2008/2010
AGCCATACACTTCGGCGCGCTGTTCTCCGTCGCCGCAGCATAAGAGGAGTGCTACCGCTGCCGCCAGTTCCGACTTGCCCTGCTTCTTGGGAATCTCGATGTAGGCGGTATTGAACTGCCGATAGCCGTTCGGCTTTAAGATGCCGAACACATCACGGATGATCTGCTCCTGCCAGTCGATCAGTTCGAACGGTTTACCTGCCCAGGTGCCCTTGGTATGACAGAGACATTCGATAAAGGACACGGCATAGTCCGCCATAGTCTTGTTGTATTTGGAATCCTTGGCCTTGAATTTCGTAGAACGATAGCGTTTCAGCGTTCGCAAACAGCGTCACCTCCTTTGCAGCAACAAAAAAGACCGCCGAAGTGGGCAGTCTTGGTATACAAATATGATATTGTGTGATTATTTCTTCCTGATTTTATTCGGATATCTCATCATGGTGTTGTTCCTTTCTGCCGTTTTTAAAGGCCGAGGAGCCGGAAAGGTGCTGCAGGAGCAGCTTCCGTTCGTCCTTGTATTCTTTGCCGATGAAGCCAAGCCGTAGCAGAAAGCAGCGGAAATCGTATTTCTCGTTGATTGATGGATGCTCTGTTGCCAGCACCCGTTTCTGTTTCTTGGCCAGATGGCATAGGGCGGTAATGAAATGGGTGTAGGCTTTAACCGTATCGGCATCCGGGCAGCCGGTAAACCAGGGAAATAACACTTTATCCTCCGTTACCTGCATCCGCAGCACATCAGTTTGGAAAACTTTTAACATAATGCTGCTCTTGGCCTGAATCAGCTTCTTCAGGTTTTCCAGTGCCGTATCGGTGAAGAAGGAACGCGGCATGGCAATCACCAAGTCGTCTATGTTCTCCTGCTTAGACGCCGAATCGTCAGGTTCTTTCCCTATTGGTTCGGCTGGTTCTGCATGGAATCCCATGCCGTCTAGTTTCTCGAGCAAATCCTTAATTTCTGTACCGTCATCAAAATTAAGATTGCCGTCGCGGTCGACTGTAAAGCAGTCAATTTCGTAGGCATAGCTTGGAATCCCCTTATACACTTTGGCGGCTCCGGTAATGGTGCTGATGGCATCGGCCAGTTCCTTGCGTGTTTTTCCTTGTGCATAGTACATAATCTTCATGGTAGTAAACCCCTTTCGTTTTTTGTCATGTACATATATCACTCTAACCGGCGATTATTGCAAGGGGTTTGTACCACAAATTACACGTATTATTCTTGTACTGCCGACATTTTGCCGAGCAGCTTTCCGGTCAGCCACAGTCCGCCATCAATCAGCGTCGGCAGAAAGCATTGATCGCGGAACTTATTCCAGCCGGTTTCCTTACCGGCAGATTCCTGCAAGGCGGCTGTGTAGGCATCCGCCACTTCCTTGGCTGCCGGAAGCACCGTTGTATCCAGCCAGTAAATGGTGGCGTTCTTGGCATCCTCCTGTACCGAATCCAGAATGTGTTCTTTGAGTTCATTCTTAATCGTTTCGATATCCATATTAGTATCTCCCTTCAAAATCTGTTATGCCGCGGGCAATGGCCCGGGCGAAATCATCCGCGTTATCAGTTAATAATGTTGCATCATCCTCGTTATCAATAAAAGCTGTTTCCACCAGAACGGCTGGCATCGTGGTATCCTTCAACACAATCAGGTTGGGCCGTTCCTTCAGGCCGCGATCCACCGTGCCGAGACTCTGCACGATCTGCGACTGGATGCAGGTGGCAAGCTGCGGAGACTGACCGCTGTTGTTGGCATAGATAAGCGCTTCCGTACCACGGGCGCAGCTGCTGTCTGAGTTGCAATGCAGGCTGACGAATACATCGGCAGGCCAGGTATTTGCCGTATCCACCACGCAGGGTAGATCGGGTGTTTCCCCGGCCAGGTTATCACTTTGCAAGAGTTGCACCTCGCAACCTGCTGTTTCCAAATATGGATCGCGGTTGTTTGGAAGAGCGTGCGATTTGTGGCCGCCACATCACATTCCCGCAGTCCGGTGTTGGGATTCACCGCGCCGCTGTCCCGTTCCCGGTCATGCCCGGGGTTAATAAATACACGCATTATGTTGCCTCCATTTCAGTATAGGTATACGTTTTTCCATTCCGTGTCACGGTTACCTGTCCGCTCGAGCCGACCTGCTCGATATACCGTTTCACGATCACATCACAGAACTTTTCATCCAGCTCCACCATGTAACAGCGTCGCTTCGTCTGCTCACAGGCCAATAGCGTCGAGCCACTGCCGCCGAATGGATCCAGCACAGTGCAGCCGGTCATGCTGGAATTTAAAATAGGATAGACAAGTAGTGGGATCGGTTTCATGGTGGGATGGTCCGTATTCTTTTTGGGCTTATCGAACTCCCAGATAGTGGATTCCTTCCTCCCGGTGTACCATTCGTGCTTTCCTTTCTTCTTCCAGCCGTAAAGCACCGGCTCGTGCTGCCACTGGTAGGGCGAGCGTCCCAGCACCAACGATTGCTTCTTCCAGATGCAGCATCCGGATAAATAAAAACCGGCATCCGAGAAGGCTTTTCTAAAATTAAGTCCCTCGGTGTCGGCATGGAATACATAGATGCTGGCATCTTCTGCCATGACGGTGTGCATGCAGGTAAAAGCGGCGAGCAGAAACTTATAGAATTTGTCGTCCTGCAGATGGTCGTTCTTGATTTTTCCCGCCCGGCCTTCGTAGTTAACATTATATGGTGACCACCAGATTGACCGGCGTTCCCTGCAGCAATAGCTGGTATGTTTCCGGCTGGGTGCTGTCGCCGCAGAGCAGACGGTGTGTTCCCAACTGCCACACATCACCTGCCTTGGAAAACATCGGCTTTTTGAGTTCGGCATCCACATCAAAGTCATCATCGTGTACACCATCCTTTATATCGGTCTTGAACAGATCATCTAGTTCCGCCGGATCAAAGCCGGTAAGCGATACATCAAAGTCGCTGCCCTGCAGATCGGTAATGAGCAGCGCTAATTTATCCGTATCCCAGTCGCCGCTGATTTTATTGAGGGCGATGTTTAAGGCTTTCTCCTTTTCGGTGTCCATGTCGATGACGACGCAGTCGATTTCCGAGATGCCCTCCTGCTGGAGCACCTTTAAGCGCTGGTGTCCGCCGACCACATTGCCGGTGCACTTGTTCCAGATGACAGGCTCGACGTAGCCGAACTCGTCCAGCGAACGTTTCAGCTTTTCATATTCCGGATCACCCGGCTGCAAATCCTTTCTCGGATTATAGGCTGCCGGGATAAGGTCTTGTATGTTCTTTTTGATCAATTCCATAATTATTTTCCTTTCCGTGCCTGCAACAGGTGTTCCATCATCGTATCCTGCGGACTTCCCACAAACGCTGTGGTGCAGTTCTGTTTGACGATATCGAAAATCTCATACCAGAGCAGGTTCGCCTGCTTCTGGAACGACTGGCTCATCTGCACGAACGGACTGGTAATCGCACCGCCGGTCGTGGGGTGCTTGCCGAGCAGTCCATAGGTGCTGATGGCTTCTTCGCACTGGATATATCTGGCAAATGCCTGGGCATAGGCTTCCAACAGCCGGGGATTGACGAGCCGTTCACAGCCGCGATCCTTCAGCCATTGCCAGGTCTGGCGGAACAGGTCATCCGCACCGAGTGGCTTGCCGTCCCGCTGCCGGGCAGACAAATAGTCGCTGGGATTTGGCATATCCTCACCGGTGAGATCTGTGGCATCATTTAAATCTGCTCCTTCTAAGGTGGGCGTCGGCAGGTCGATAATGGTGGCTGCTTTTCCCTTGGCAATTTTATCGGCCAGCGCCTCCGGCTTGTCCCCAGCACGAATCCGTCTGCCGCCGCGATTGGTTCCGTCCTTGGCCATGGCTGTTCAACTCCTTTCCCATGCGGTAAATCCCCCGTTTGAACCGCAATTTTTGTGCGTGTGACCCCAGCACCGGTCTAGCATTTTGCCGTACCCGGGATTTTGACCGCCCCTCCTGGAGGAACGTAGTCACTCGTAGCGGTATTCCTTTTTGGCATGATGCCAGCGGTCGTCCATCTCGGCGGGTTTTTTTGGGTGGCACGGCCTTTTCCGGCCAAAGCCGTGCTCGGCGGTTATCTTCGAGTGGCACGGCTTGCACAGCGCCATAAGGTTATCCTCGTCGTGAGTGCCGCCGCGGGAGAGGGGACGGATATGGTGCACCTCCGTTGCCGGTGTGGTTTTGTGGTTCTTCAGGCACATCTCGCACAAGGGATGCTTTCCAATGTAGCGGTCCCGGATGCGTTTCCATGCTCTGCCGTATCGTTTCTTGCTGACGGTACTGCGCTCGTACGTGTCATAACGTTTGTCCATTAATTTTTGATGCTGCTCGCAGTACCGGTTCACGGTCAGCTCCCTGCAGCCGGGGTAGGCGCACGGCTTTTTGGGTTTCCAAGGCAAAGCACTCATCTCCAGACATAGTAAAAGCCTTCAAGGGATTGCTCCCACGAAGGCTTTTCACATTCTTTCATGCTATTAGTATACCATGTAAAGCAGACAAATGCGTCCGCGATTTTGGACATCAGGTCTTCCCAAATAAAAGCAAGGCAAGGTTCTCATCTCCAGACATAGCAAAAGCCTTCAAAGGATTGCTCCCTCGAAGGCTTCTCTTACACTTTTAGGCTATTAGTATATCACACGTTAAGCAGGTACATGCGTCCGCGATATTACTCATGCTGCTAAAATAATTGGGAATGGCTGCCCAAACGATACAAAAGAAGAACAAGTACATCATCTCTTGTTTCATAAACGAGAAGCCAATCTGGATCAATATGGCATTCCCGGCAACCTTTGTATGTTCCACCTAAATCATGGTCTCTATATTTTTCATCCAATTGTTTTCCTTGGGCCAATTGCTCAATGACAGAGAACAGCACATCTATATCTTTGTTCTGCTTCTTTGCCAATTTCAAATCTTTCTTAAATTGAGTGGTGAATTTTACTTCGTACTTCATTTTTCAAGGGCCACACGCAAATCTGTCATATTGGTATACCCTTTTACTTTTTTATCAATGGCGATTCGTTTGCCTTCTTCAATGGCAGATCTAGTTGTTGCATTAGGAACGTCAAGAGTGAGACGGAAGGGAATGCCATTTTCTCGTATCGTTGTTTTTAAGAATATGTTTACCGCCGTCGTCATATTCATTCCCAGAGCATTGAATATTTTCTCAGCCTGATTTTTGACTTCCTTATCCGTCCGGATATTCAAATTTGTATTTACCATATTCAACACCTCCATTTCTGTCTTGAATATAGCATTATTTTTGGCTGATGTCAACACAATGTCAATATAATAAACACATAGCAAAAGCCTTTAAAGGATCGCTCCCTCGAAGGCCTCTCTCACACTTTCATGCTATTAGTATACCACGTCAAATGAATAAATGCGTCCGCGATTTTGGACATCATGTCTTTCCAAATAAAAGAATAGCAAACTTAGCTAATGCACGATTCTTCCTTTTGTAGGCAGACGACCGTTCGATGTGGAAATGATCAGCGATGGCATAGACAGCGCTCGTTTGTGCATCCTCATCAGCATAGAAGGTTTGCAGTACATATTGCTCGTCACTGCTTAGTTTCTCCCATGCGGGCTGAAACCATGCCATGTACTCCAACGCCTGCCGGTAACGTTCCTTCAGGATGTCGATGTCTGCCAGACCGGAGATGATATGATCTTCTACGGCATGCGGGTTGCTGGAGTGCGGCATCCCATCGAAACCGGACGGATGCAGGCTGGTCATGGCAGCATATGCCTGCTTGATATCCTCGCTGGTATTTTCGATGATGAACTGCATGCTGTCGTAATCCCGGATGGCATCAATAGCACCGCTTCGTTTATTCAGATACTTCCAGATAACACTCATAGGCTGCCTCCTTGCAAGCTGGCCCGGACTGCATCAATCAGTGCAGCCTGGGTTTTGTTTTTTTCTTTCAATGATTTCATCATGGTTTCATCTATGGTTCCGGCAGTCAGAATGTGATGAATGACGACCGTATCCGTTTGTCCTTGCCGCCAGAGTCTGGCATTCGTTTGTTGGTATAATTCCAAGCTCCAGGTTAGTCCAAACCAGACGAGAGTGGATCCGCCTTGTTGCAGGTTTAGACCATGTCCGGCAGAGGCGGGGTGGAGAATAGCAACAGGAATAACACCAGCGTTCCAATCTGTTATATCTTGTGAAGTCTTGATTTCTCGTACCGTAAACCGTTGCTGAATCCGTACCAAGTCATGCTTGAACCAATACGCAATCAATACGGGTTTGCCATTGGCACCTTCAAGAATGTCCTCCAGGGCATCGAGTTTTCGGTCATGAATGGGAATGATTCGTTTTTCCTCATCGTAGACGGCACCGTTTGCCATCTGGCATAGCTTGTTCGATAGGGCAGCCGCATTTACGGCATCAATTTCTTTCCCATCTAGTGAAAGCACAAGCTGGGAACACATGGTGTCATACATGTTTCGTTCTGGCTTTGATAACTGTACATGGATTTCATTTCGTACTAATGCTGGCATGGTCAGATACTCCTTGCTTTTCATGGAAATGGTGATGTCTGCAATACGTCGATAGATTTCTTCTTCCGCACCGGGTTTTGGCTTGTAAGAAAAGATCATCTGTTGGTTCCGTTTATCTGGTTGGAAAAATTCACTCCGGTAATGGGTGATAAAACGACCAAGTCGCTGTCCCATATCCAACAGGCGAAACTCTGCCCATAGATCCATCAGGCCATTCGAAGAAGGAGTACCGGTCAGTCCTACGATACGTTTTACCTTGGGACGAACTTTTAACAAGCTCCGAAACCGTTTTGCTTGATATGATTTAAATGAAGAAAGCTCATCGATTACCAGCATGTCGTAATGAAAGGGGATGCCGGAATCTTCTATCAACCAAGGCACATTCTCACGATTGATAATGTGGATATTGACCTGTTGCAAGAGTGCGGCTTTTCGTTCCGTAGCTGTACCAATAGCAACGGCATACGTTATATCATGCAGATGGTCCCATTTCTGGATTTCCGCTGGCCACGTATCTCGTGCTACACGCAGGGGTGCGATCACCAACACGCGATGGACGTCAAAGCTGTCATAGATTAATTGCTCTATGGCAGTTAAGGTAATGACGCTTTTCCCCAATCCCATATCCAGCAAAATGGCAGACGTTGGATTTTTTAGGATGAAGTTTGTGGCATAGGTTTGATAATCATGAGGCTTGTATTGCATCCAGCATCCCTCCTATCTGCGTACTATTGTCGATGCAGTATACCGGAAAACCAAGTGCTTCTAACTGTCGCTTCCGATGTACCTGCAGCGGTCGTATTTTCTTTCCGGGTGCTTTAAGCTCCACAAAGGCAATGCGTCCCTGGGGCAGCAGCACCAATCTATCCGGCATTCCGTCATATCCGGGGGAGACGAATTTGGGACAGATGCCGCCTTTATGTTTTACAGCCTGTACAAGCTGCTGTTCGATTATTTTTTCTCGCATGATTTCCTCCGTCAGGGTACTTAGTATCGACTTTTCATCAAGGTGTGTGACACCCCCGACACCTGGTTACTATAACTTCCTATAGGGGTTCATTTTTAAGGGTCTATAGAGACTTTAGGGTAGGAGGTGTCGGAGGTGTCACGCTTTAGTTTAAAATGGATTTTTCTGTCAACCGTATTCCGCGAACAAACCGGCCTTGGCGATTTCTGAACCGCACGATTCCGGCTTGTTCAATGGCGGTATAAAAGTCGGCAGAATTTCGCACATAATCACCGGTAACATTACAAAAGTTCCGATACGCAGTATAAAAATCACCAGATTTTTCCTGATAGGTTTCGCCAAGCTCACAGCACTCATCCAGAAAATGGCCGAGCCAGTCGTTGTTTTCACGGTACGAGCCGATGGCTTCCCGCACACAGGCTGGCGTGGTAAGCTGGAATTCTTTATGAATGATCTTCTGTGCTCCTTCAATGATCCAAGCCAGGACATACTCGCCTGCATTTTTAAGCAGGTAGTCTGCATAATTTTTGATATCGTTGTTTCCTTCAATGCGAGCGTTAAAGGGTATCACAATGAGCCTGCGCCAGGTACCGGGATCATTGGCACCGACGCGGGGTAGGTGATTGGTATAGAGCACCAAGGTATGGCTGGGAATAAACTGGAAGGGATCTTTATATTTCTTTTCTGCAAAGACCGCATCCGTTGAGCATAATTGCTTGATGATGGAGGTGTTGAGCCGCATACCTTCATCAAGCTCGGCGGCAATAAGCAGCCGTTTCCCTTTAGCCTCGGCCATTTCCGGCTTTACATTCCGGCGGCAGCCGACAGTTAATGTATCTGCTGATATGTTGCCGCTATAGGTGCCAAGTACTCGGGAGATAACATTCCAGAAGGTGGATTTCCCATTGCGGCCTTCACCGTAAGCGATGATAAGGGCTTCCACGTATACTTTTCCGATAGCAGCCAGTCCCACAATTTGCTGGACATACTCGATAAGCTCTGCATCTTTGCAAAAGAAGGTATCGATGGCAGAAAGCCACAAATCTTTTCCCGCATCACCGGGTGAAACCTCCGTTACCTTGGTAATTTTATCCGTTGCTGTTGGCGGGTGTATGCCACATAATCCATCGGGCAGATAATATGTGCCTAGTGGGGTGTTCAGTAAGAATTCATTATTGTCGAGCTCTGTCGGTTTACATTGCAGCATGGGTTTTGCCGCCTGCAGGCAGGAGTTTAAATACTTGGTATCGCGACGCTTAATGACGAACGTTTTATATTCCTTTGCGATCGCATATTGGGTAAAGGCTGCCAGTTGTGCTGCATCGAACAGCTTCTTTGCCTTAGCTGCACCGGAGCCGACTAACACATCAGACCCACCGGATTGTTTCAGCTTTTGCCAGTCGGCCGCGCTGTTAATAGCAGCGGCGGCATCGCGCAGTGCCTTGATGGTCTAATCCATTTCTGCCATTTTTGACATTCTCTTTGCCTCCTTCCAATGGTCGTCTGTCTGCGGCAAGGATCGAGAGGTTCCTTGCCAGTCTTGCGGATACATGGCTTATCGCGATAAGAACGGCGATAACCTCGGTGTCCGCGGGACTTCTGTTGCGTGTCTTGTCCATCACGTTTCCTCCAATCCGGAGCATCTGTTTTCGTGCTCCTTACACTTCCCACTGGAGGTGGGCGGGCCGTTTTGACGAAGGGGAAAGAAGAATTTCAGAAAAAAGCTCCGGCACCACGATGGGCAGCCGGAGCAGATGAATCAGAACCAGTCGGGGAACTCCTGAGACAGCTTCCCCTCGGCCTTCTTCAGGCGGGACAGGAACGTCGTGCGCTTGATGCCGACGATGTCGGCGATGGCCTCGTCGGAGAGGCCTTCCTCGCGGAGCTCTCCGATACGCTTGGCCTCCGGCATGAGCTCCTGCAGACGCTCGAAGAGCTGATCCAGCTCCGCCTTCTCGGAAAGCACCTCTTCAATAGGAGGAGCGCCGTCCGGAACGTAATCGGCGAGCGTTCCATCGCCGCCCGGCAGCGGATCGTCAAGAGAGACGGTCGTGTTGTTGCGGAATTCGCAGTCGAGGCAGTTGCCGTCGCACAGCCACCATTTGCTGCGCGGGCAGAAGCATTCGCCGCGATACTGCATGCGTTTCCTCAGCGCCGTGCGCCAGCGGTCGTACTCGCGATACTGGTCCTCCGGTATCTCGTACCACTGCTTGGTGGTCTTGTCGTAGATGCGATACTTCTTGGATTCTTTTGTCATGAATTTTTCCTCCTGTGATTTGCTTTTGCGAAGCAGTCACAGGGGGAATTCACAGACTGTTGATCCCAGAGTCACGCAAGATCATTGAAACCGAGCACGGATTTCGATATAATAGGAATTGGTAGGAAACGTTCAGAAATGCTCCGAACCATGTATCCCATGCGAAATCCGCCAGCTGAGCGATTTCTCCCGTGATCACTTCACAGGACTCACCAAATCGTTCGCAAGGTCGGCTGCCATAGTTCGTAAGGTTCTTAAGGTTCGGGTTTTGAAAAAGCAGAGGAAAATAGTGACAACAGATGGAATACCAAGGCTATGCGGCGGAACGTTCTTCGTACTCCTGCTGCAGGCATTAAAGAATAGGAAAAGCGCCCGAGAGCATTACAAAGGAGATCGTGATGGCCTCTCTGACCCGGAAGTGCTCATCGGGCTTATCAAGGTAATTAATCCTGATTACGAGCCGCCAAGGCTCGAGCGGATAAAGACAAAGACAAATGATTTCAAGGCATGCAAGCTGTCGAAGGGTGAGTATCTTCCCTTTGGAAACACACCGGAAGTAGAAGTGTTTGACGAAAGAATCAGAACGGAATACGGGTCTGCGCTGATTCCTATGACGGATTTCGTGAATGAGTTTCTCGACCTCGGAGAAACCGTGCATAAGGATGTCAGATTGGTAAAAGCACTGATTGAACTTGTCCAGTGTGACTACAGCATTGCATCGGATGAAGGATTCTTCATCCGCGACGATGGAGGGCAAATAAAAAAGGCCGCACTTAGCGACCTGACAAAAGTGTGCTATCCAGCATTTTTGCTTGGAATCTGGCACTATGTAGTTGTGAATCGGAAGGACAATAGCATCGGAAAACCTACATATGATGAATGGTGCCCAGAGAATGGCGGTGGCCCGAGAAACTACTCAGGCAATATGGGCAAAGGCATTACAGCTGACATCAGGACATATATGCCGGAGCCCACGGATGCGGAACCGGCGGATGATGCCCAGCCTGATAATGAGTCAAATGAAGATGAGCAAGAGGACGACAATCAGTCTGCCGCATTTTCGCAGCAGGTAATCAATAATCCTCTGTTTATTCAGCAAAACGGGGATAACAATACGATTCTGTCAAACTACGGCACAGTAAATTTGACAATCGGCGAAAAGAAAGGAGCCGCGGATGAGTGACAAACTTGAAGTAATATCAGCTTCCAATCTTCCGGACGACAGGAAGCCAGATGTGACACAGACCGGCAATGAGAATGTGGCCATTGCAAACTACGGCACAGTTCAAATGCAGGTCAACCAGCAGTTTTGTGGAATGCCACAGCTTGGAGGACAGTTTTATGTGCCACCGCGGATAAACCGCGAGTATTACAACATCTTTGTCATCGGCACTGAGGAGTACGACAAGCCTTATTTCAAAGTCCCGCGGGATCGAGCTTTGTCCGAGTGCATGTCTAAGGAGACAAAAGAAAAATTCTCTGGCATGACGAAAGAGGACAAGCAGCAAATCATTATGATGCCGTCTCTTTTCATGGCGGAGAATCATCAGTACGGTAATGCCGATGATGGCCAGAAGGTCATATACGGTTTCGTGTCGGATTACAAGATCTACGAAAATGATGTGAAGGTCTTCTGGTGCGGGTACAGACTGGACATTCCTCAGATACGGCTGAATGAGCTTCTGGAAGAGCTGCAGCTTATCGGAGACAACCGGTTCAACGAGATGAATCGGACGCATTGGGCAATAAAGAGATGCGACCTGATACAAGAACTTCAAGAAGCAGGCATCGAGATTCCGGTATTTACATATGGAACATCGAATTGAGACACGGAGGAACAGTATGAAAGACGAAGTTCAGAGAACAATGACGGCAGACGAAATGCCTGAAAAATGGGTGAACCTCGAAGATATAGCGGACTATCTGAGCGTCAGCAACGACACGATAAGAAACTGGATTAAAGACGGGAAGCTTCCTTATTACAAGGCGGGCAAGCGTTACAAATTCAAGATTTCGGAAGTGGACGAGTGGCTTCGCAAAGGAAAAATCACCGAATGATAGAACATAGTAAAGGGAGGAGGAACCGGGTATGCAGGATAAGATGACTTCGCTGATCACAAAGATAAAACTTGATGCCTCTACGGAAGCCTATACTTTTCATGATGAGGAAGTCTGTCCGACCTACATCAATTTCTTCTTCGGAAAGAACGGAGCCGGGAAAAGCAGTATAGCGGATGCATTCAGGCACCCAGAGTGCCTTGAATGGAAAACCGGCATCAGTCCGGCAAACTATTCTGTCCTGATTTACGATAAGACCTTCGTCAGCCAGAATTTTGCAGACTATGGCAATCTGAAAGGTGTTTTTACGCTGAGCCAGGAGAATGTCGAAGCAAGGCAGAAAGCGGAGGCTGCAGCGCAGGAACGGACGCAGGTCGCACAGGATGGTAAGAAAGCTGCTGAAGCCAGAGACAAAAAGCATGGAGAATTAGCTCCGCTGCTGGAGAATTTCAGAAACGTCTGCTGGGAAGGCGCACGCGAATATCGCAAGGACTATGACCAGACTAAGAAGAAGTCCCGCGAGCGGTTTACCGACGAGGTGCTGTCTGGAGACTATTCTCCAGTCGACCATAACGACACAGCCATAAAGGAGCTCTATGACGTAGCTTTCGATCCGGATGCCAGAAGATACGATCTGTTCAAGTCGTCTTCTGAGATTTCCAGCAGCTATGATTTGTCCGGGCTTTCGCTGCTTGCCGAAGCAATTACGAGCAGCGGCGGGACGGAATTTGCTAGATTCATGAAAGTACTGAACGCTTCAGAGTGGGTTCGCCGTGGCCACGATGCCTATGTTCATAAAGCTGACGGAAAATGCCCGTTCTGTCAGCAGAAGCTCCCCAGACGATTTTGAGACATCTATGGCAAGCGCATTTGATGAAAGCTATCAGGAGTCGCTAAACGCACTGCGTACTCTGCAGTCTAACTATGACACGAAAATGAAAGCTCTTGTTGCGCTGTACCAAGGCAATCTTGACGACGCCTATCCCAAGGCAGAGGAACTGGCCGTTTACGGAACAAAATTGGCAGAGCTTCAATCCCGCATTCTCGAAAACAATCAGCTGATTGCCGATAAGATTTCTTCACCGGTAAAGGTAATAGAGCTGAAGGATGCCGATGCGATTATTTCAGAACTGGATGCGTTGGTCTTACAAATCAACAGACAGATTCAGAATAATAATGACATTGTCGCTGCAAAATCCAGCAAGCAAAGTGAGTGCAACCGCATGGTCTGGGAAAAGATCGCCTTCATCCTGAAGGACTATGTTGCCGACTATATCGCTTCGAAAAAGAAGATCGAGGATGAAGAAGCGGTGCTGCAGGAAAAGGTCAAGGATCTCCAGACACAATATCGCTCTCTGACACAGGAGATAAACGACCTGAATGCCGGGATTATCAACACGGCTGATACGGTACGAAGCATGAATGGCTACCTGAAAGACTCCGGATTCGAAGGATTCAGCCTGCACGAAAAAGAAGGCGTCAAAGGCGGATATGAAGTCATACGCGATGACGGTAAAGTGGCCGTGAATCTAAGTGAGGGCGAGCGCAACTTCATCGCGTTCCTCTACTTCTATCATGTAGTTCACGGCATGCGGTCAGAAACAGACTCTGGCAAAAACAAGATCGTCGTAATCGATGATCCGGTTTCAAGTATAGACAGCAGCGCCCTCTTCATCGTAGGTTCGCTGGTCAGGGAAATGATAGGAATATGTGCAAATGTTGCTGATCCGGTTGAAAACGAGAATCCGATATTCGCTGGAAGGTACATCGAGCAGATCTTTATCCTGACGCATAATGTGTACTTCCATAGAGAGATAACCTACCAGCAGGTCGGCTATTACGATTGCACCACTTTCTATATGATCCGCAAGACTGCCAATGTTTCGCATGTCCATATTTGCGAAAGGCCAAAGGATAAAGCAAAGACCGAGTTTGAGAATTACAACCCGGTACAGAGCTCATATGCAGCACTGTGGGAAGAACTGCGTGATGCGGATTCTGTCATTCCGGCGCGGAACGTGATGCGCAGAATTCTCGAGTCGTATTTCCTACAGCTTTGTGGATACGAAGGCACGAGTCTCAGGGAACAACTGCTCGAAGATCCGGAGAACCGGAAGAACTTTATTAAAGAAGTTCCAGGTGGACAGCCGGATATGACCGACTACGAGCTTGCATCGACTATGCTTGCTTATATCAACAATCCTAATGGCATTACAGACGGACTGAATCTTGTTGTCGAGGATTATGACGATGTGGACATGTACAAGCGAGTGTTCAAACAAATCTTCTATGTCATGCACCAGAATCAGCATTATGACATGATGACGGCAGCGGTCAAGAAAAAAGAATGAAAAGTAGGTAAGATAGCTTATGCCAAGACAAATAAAATCAAAGGAACGTGTCGCGGAGCACGGCGAAGTGTTCACGAACGAGCGTGAAGTCAATGCCATGCTCGATCTCGTGAAAAGCGAAACCGACCGGATTGAAAGCCGGTTTCTGGAGCCCGCCTGCGGCGATGGAAACTTCCTCGCGGAAATTCTGCGACGGAAGCTCGCGAGGGTTAAGCGGCAATATAAGAGAAATAATTCAGAGTATACGAAGAATGCGTTTCTTGCGCTTACCAGCATCTACGGAATCGACATTCAGGAAGATAACGTGAAGGAATGCCGGGAGCGGCTCTTTCAAATATGGGATGAAGCTTACACAAAACAGTGTAAGAAGGAATCCAGCGATGAGATCCGAAGCGCGGCACGCTATATTCTCCAGAAGAATATCCTGTGCGGTGATGCGCTGACGTTGATGCAAAACGACAATACGCCGATCATTTTTTCACAATGGGACTTCACCGTCGGGTACCGGATGCGCCGCAGGGATTTCACACTCGACGCGTTGATGCGCGATGAAGAGCCTGAAAAGGTTGAAGATACAGGTCAGATGAACTTTATGGATATGCTGACCGAGAAAAAGAAGCAGGGATGGGATTACGACGCCGAGACACACGGATGGACTCCGGCACCGATCAGAGAGTTTCCGTCCGTAGATTATTGGGAGGTTCAATATGTCACTGAATCCTGATTTATTCACAAGCGTTTATAAGCCGGACGTGCTGTCCTGCCTCGCTGACCTGTCGAACGATGAGGTCTTCACACCGCCGGACGTCGCGAACAGAATGCTCGACATGCTGCCGCAGGAGCTTTTCCGCGATCCGGAGACGAAGTTCCTCGATCCGGCATGCAAATCCGGAGTGTTCCTCCGCGAAATTGCGAAGCGGCTTATTGCTGGTCTTGCGGACAAAATTCCAAACCTGCAGGAACGCTGCGACTGGATTTTCAAGAACCAGCTCTACGGCATTGCCATCACGGAGCTGACTTCCCTTCTGTCCCGCCGTTCGGTTTACTGCTCGAAGTATCCGAACAGTCCGTTTTCGATTACGCAATTCGATAACGTGCAGGGGAATATTATCTTTCACAAGATCAAGCACACGTGGCAGAACAAGAAGTGTATTTATTGTGGCACGGCTGAGAACGGTGATCTGAATGACATCGCCCGTGAAGGAATGGAGTCTCATGCCTATGAGTTTATACATACATTACATCCGGAGGATATTTTTAAGATGAAGTTTGATGTGATAATTTCAAATCCGCCGTACCAATTAAATGATGGTGGCAATGGAAAAAGCGCAAAACCTATATACCAGCTATTTGTTGAACAGGCTAAGAAACTTAACCCTCGTTATCTAACGATGATTATCCCTTCTCGGTGGTTCACCGGAGGCAAAGGGCTTGATGATTTCAGGAAAACCATGCTGCATGACAAAAGAATTCGGAAGCTCGTTGACTACGAGAACTTTAAGGACGTATTTCCGGGCGTGGACTTAGCAGGAGGAGCTTGTTATTTCTTATGGGATCGAGATAATACAGGATCATGCGAAGTTACTAATATGACCGATACTGTGCAAGGACGAATGATCAGAGATCTTGACGAATACGATGTGTTTATTCGCCAGAATAAGGCACTTTCAGTTGTTAGAAAGGTTTTATCATGGAATAAACATAATCGCGTTTTGTCGGATGTCGTATCAGCCAGAAAGCCATTCGGATTGCCAACAAATTATGAGCCAAAGGATAACGGTGTTCCTTGCTATTTCATTCAGCGAATTGGAAAAAAATATGCTGATCCGAAAGATATTGATGATTCAAAAGGATACTTAAGCAAATGGAAGCTTTTAGCACCTAAGGCTCCAATTGCTGGGCAAACAGATTTCTCAAAGCCTGTAGGGTTTTATTATGACGGAAACACCAGAATCGCGGCACCAGGAGAATGCTGTACTGAATCATTCATAATATTGGGCGCTTTTGATTCAGAAGATGAGGTTTTGGCTTATAGGACATATATTTACACTAAAACCGTCAGGTTTCTCCTTCTCCAGACTGTTGTCTCTCAGGACGTTACTAAGAAGAATTTTTGCTTCATTCCAGATCTCGGACATTATCAGGGCGTCTACAACGATCAAATGCTCTGTAAGAAATGGAATATCGCTGAGGATGAATGGGAAATGATAGATGCCCGCATTAGCGCTGTTGGAGGTGAATGATTATGGCTGCATACCAAGAGACTTGGGTATTCCCTTGTAATGTTCGTTTCTTTGATATATTTGAACATTTTGCGAAAAGTAACACGGTAGTATGGAAGAAAAGGGGTTCTGTACATACTGGCGATGAGGTTTACATTTACATTGGTGCTCCTTATAAGGAAATAAGATTTAAATGCCATGTTATTGCAGATGAAGTCCCTGAAGATGTGGTTCAGGAAAACTCATATGCTATTCCTAAAAATGCTGATGGGAAGTTACACTATGTTGAGTTGGAGCTCGACCAAACTTTTGACGAAGGCCGATATACATATGAATTACTGAAAGAAAATGATTTAGGCCAAGTGCAGATCCCAGCGAGGGCGTCACGGAGGCTAAGATCTTTTTTGGAAAGAGGTGAAGACTGATGGCTGATATTTTCGATCAATATGTTCACCCGAAAACAGAAGTTAAGCCGATCATCTACGCCTATTCCGACACCCGATTTCCGGGATGCCTGAAAGTCGGTTATACAGATCGACCTATCGAAGTACGCATGCATGAGCACTATCCGACGTTGACGCCGGGCCAGTCTTACAAGGTCGAGTACGTCAAATCCGCACTTAATGCTGACGGCGCGATCTTCATGGATCACGATGTGCATCGGATGCTTGAGGCGCACGGCTTTCACGCTCAGAAATCGCCGGACGGCAAAAAGAGCGAATGGTACAAGTGCTCGGTTGATGATGTGAAAGCCGCTATCCTTGCCGTCAAGACATCATCTCTCAACCTTGAGAACCGCACGCAGAATTTTCGTATGCGCCCGGAACAGGCCCGCGCTGTCCGGATGACAAAGGCTTACTTTGAATCCGAGACAAAGCGGAATCCGAATCATACGGCGAAGTTCCTTTGGAACGCGAAGATGCGTTTTGGTAAGACGTTCACGTCCTATGAACTTGCCAAGGCGATGGACATGAAGCGGGTGCTGATTCTGACCTTTAAACCCGCTGTTGAGGAATCGTGGGAAACCGATCTGCTCTCACACATGGATTTCGAGGGCTGGCAGTTCTATTCCCGTGAGGTCTCTCAGGAAACAGGAATTCGACCACAGGATCTGGATCAGTCGAAGCCGATTGTCTGCTTTGGCTCATTCCAAGACTTCCTCGGCACGAATGCCGCTGGTGGCATCAAGGCCAAGAACGAATGGGTGCATACGACGAACTGGGATCTGGTCATCTTCGATGAGTACCACTTTGGCGCATGGCGTGAGAACGCTAAGCACCTGTTTGAGAAAGAGGACGAGGACAGCTACGACGATCTGGATATCGATAAGTACAAAAAAGATGAGGCCGATAATGCTGTCAACGAGGACTTCCTGCCGATCACGACAAAGTACTATCTCTTCCTGTCCGGTACGCCTTTCCGGGCTCTGAACACCGGCGAGTTCATGGAGGATCAGATCTTCTCATGGACATATTCCGATGAGCAGAAAGCGAAAGAAAACTGGGACGACAATGACGGCCCGAATCCGTATGCGTCTATGCCGGAAATGGTCATGATGACTTATCGGATTCCGGACGAAATCCGTCGTATCGCCTACAACGAGGATTTTAACGAGTTTGACCTGAACGTGTTCTTTGCCGCGAAACCGGAAGTCGAAGGACACCCAGAGACGGCGCAGTTCGTCTACAAGGACTATGTCCAGAAGTGGCTTTCTCTTATCCGTGGCGCTTATATGCCCTCAACTGTCGACGATCTGAAGCTTGGCCAGAATGCCAAGCCAGTTATGCCATACTCTGATGCTCGAATGCTGTCGGTGTTGAACCATACGCTGTGGTTCCTGCCGAACGTGGCCTCCTGCTACGCTATGGCGAACCTGCTCGCCGAGAAGCAGAACGTTTTCTACCATGACTACACCGTCAATGTCTGCGCCGGAACAGCAGCAGGCGTAGGACTCGCTGCGCTTGAACCGGTGCGTGAGTCTATGGACCCGCCGCTCGAGACAAAAACCATCACGCTCTCTTGCGGCAAGCTGACGACCGGCGTGACGATCAAGCCGTGGACGGGTATTTTCATGCTGCGGAACCTGTCCTCTCCGGAGACATATTTCCAGGCTGCATTCCGCGTGCAGTCTCCTTGGACAGTTAAGAAGGAAGATGGTACAGAGGAAATCCTCAAAGAGAATTGCTACATCTTTGACTTTGCCCTTGACCGTGCATTGAGACAAATTTCCGATTACAGCTGCCGCTTGAACATCTCAGAATCAAATCCAGAAAAGAAGGTGGGAGACTTCATTCATTTCCTGCCGGTACTGGCTTTTGATGGAAGCACGATGACAGCCGTTTCTGCGTCCGACATTCTGGATATTACGATGGCCGGTACGTCTGCAACACTTCTCGCACGCCGCTGGGAATCCGCTCTGCTTGTCAACGTGGACAATGAGACGTTGCAGCGGCTGCTTGACAGCGACGAAGCCATGAAAGCCATTATGAACATTGAAGGCTTCCGTAGCCTCAATAAGGACATTGAGACGATTATCAATAAATCGAACGCCGTTAAGAAAGCTAAGGCTGAAAAAGGCGACGACATGACTCCGAAGGAAAAGAAGGAGCTGTCGCAGGAGGAAAAGGAATACAAGAGCAAACGTAAAGAAATACAGGAGAAGCTCATCAAGTTTGCAACAAGAATCCCGATTTTCATGTATCTGACGGATTTTCGCGAATACAGCTTGAAGGATGTCATCACCCAATTCGAGCCGGGACTTTTCAAGAAAGTTACTGGTCTAACTGTGGAGGATTTCGAGCTGCTCGTCTCCCTTGGAATCTTCAATGACTCGCTCATGAACAGCGCTGTCTACAACTTCAAACGCTATGAAGACGCGTCTCTTGAATATACAGGCATCAGCAAACATGCCGAGGATGAAGATGTCGGTCTGTTCAGTACGGTCATTTCCAAGGATGAGTACAAGGATATGGCCTCCGCGCAGACGGCTTCCATGCAGGAGAACCCATTCAAGAAGACTGTCATCATCGAGCAGCCAATTCAGCAGCCGAAACCCGCACCAGCCAAACCGAAGGTCGTGCCGATTAATCAGGGTTACTCTGTACCTGGCTTGGAGCGCGGTTCCTATGTCGCAGAAAAACCTGCTCCATACGACGCTAAGCCAAAATTCAAAGAGGTCGACCTGTCGAAATTCCGTGTTGGTACTATCGTCACACACAAGAAGTACGGTGAGGGCAAAGTGACGGGAATCAAATCGGGCAAGGTCATGGTTTCCTTTGATGTGGCGAATAAGACGTTCTTGTTCCCGGATGCCATTGAGAAGGGATTCTTAACGGTTAAGGAATGGTAGGAATTTCTGCTCAGACAATAAAGTATTGCGGAGGATGCATGAATGTTTGACAAATTTCGTTTGAAAGAGGTGCTCGTCCAGTACAAGAAGGATTTCCTTCCGAAGCACTGGAAAGACGAAAAATATAAGTGGGAAGCGGTTAAATGCTTTCAGGACAACTGGGATGTGAAAGCGGAGGACTTTGCTGATATGCTCAGCCGGTCTCTCTCCAAAACCTATAACCTTCTTGCCTCGATGAATAATTTCCCGGCACGAATGATTACCGGTTTCGCCAAGACTGCGCCGGAGGAAGTCCGGGCGATGTATATTGACCTTTTTGACGAGACCAAGGAAGTCTACGAGCGGATCAACGCATTCAAAATGCAGTCATCTATTCTGCTCGAAAAGTACGGAAACGGAGCCGGACAACATTATCAGTATGAGAATGCCATCACGACATACCTGTGGCTGCGATATCCGGACAAGTACTACATCTATAAGTTCGGTGAGGTAAAGGCAGCGTCCGATGTCCTCGAAAGCGACTACCGCTTCAAGAAAGGCGCATACGCGGATAATATCCGGAATTTCTATAAATTCTATGATGAAATCTGTGAGGAACTGAAACAGGATACAGAGCTGGTAAACCTGTTCCGAAGTCAACTTACAAGCGACTGCTATCCAGATCCGGAACTGAAAACGCTGACCTTCGATGTAGGGTTCTACATCTCGCGGGAATATTCTAAGAAAGATAGCGGCGATCCCGATAATAATGTGTGGTTCCCGTCACAGGAAGAATATGCGCCCGGCATCACTGTTCAGGAATGGGTGGCACTGCTGAATGATAAAAGTGTCTTTACACAGAGCAGCCTTGAAATTATGAAGCGCTTCAAGGACTACGGCGGCGCAGCCACCTGCACACAGCTTGCTGTCAAATACGGCGAGAGCAAGAACTTTTATAACGCCGGTTCTGTAGGATTGGCAAAACGAGTCGTCGAGAAGACCGGATGCCCGGTTATGCCGAGAGATTCTGATAATTCCAGATGGTGGCCTGTCCTCTATGTTGGCAGGCATGCTACAAAAGACGAAGACGGCGGGTACATTTGGAGACTTCGGAGCGAACTCTCCGATGCCTTGGATCAGGTCGATTTGAAGGACGTGGACCTCTATGCAAAATCTGATGACGGCGAAGAAGAACATGGCTACTGGTGGCTGAATGCGAATCCGAAGATCTGGAGCTTTTCAGATCTGCAGGTCGGCGAAGTGCAGGACTACACGCTCTTCAACGAGAATGGCAACAAGCGCCGTGTGTTCCAGAACTTTATTGACGCCAAGGCAGGCGATCTCGTCATTGGCTATGAATCGAATCCGGTCAAGCAGGTTGTAGCTCTTGTGAAGGTCAGTGCGGCGAACGACGGCCAGAAGATTTATTTTGAAAAGACAGAGTCGCTTGCAAACCCGATTGACTACCAGACGCTGAAGGAATGCCCTGAACTGGAGAAGATGGAGTTCTTCCAGAATCCGAATGGCAGCTTCTTCAAGCTGACAAAAGGCGAATATGAATTCATCATGGACATGATCCGTGATGAGAATCCGCTGAATACTGAGGTAAAGATTCCACCTTATACGAAGGAGGACTTCCTATCTGAGGTTTACATGACCGAGGAGAAATATGATCGGCTGGCTGGTGTGCTCCTGAACAAGATGAACATCATCCTGCAGGGTGCTCCAGGTGTCGGTAAGACATTCGCTGCAAAGCGCCTCGCCTACTCACTGATGGGTGAAAAGGATGACAGCCGGATTGAATTCGTGCAGTTTCATCAGAATTATTCCTATGAGGATTTCATGATGGGCTATAAACCGTCCGGCGACAGCTTCGAGCTGAAGTATGGCGTGTTCTATCGTTTCTGCAAGAAGGCCGAGAATCAGCCGGATAAGAAGTACTTCTTCATTATTGACGAAATCAACCGCGGAAATCTCAGTAAGATTTTTGGCGAACTTCTGATGCTGATCGAGAAGGATTATCGCGGCACAAAGGCTACGCTTGCCTATAATGGCATGCCTTTTACTGTGCCGGAAAATCTGTACATCATCGGCATGATGAACACGGCAGACCGCAGCCTTGCGATGATCGACTATGCTCTTCGTCGGAGGTTCAGCTTCTTTGAGATTGAACCGGGTTTTGAATCAAAAGGCTTTAGTGACTATCAGCGGACACTGGAGAACGATACATTTGATGAGCTGATCAAGAAAGTCATCGAATTGAATGAGGAAATCAGCCGGGATAAATCTCTTGGCAAAGGTTTCTGTATCGGGCACAGCTATTTCTGCGGCAGAACGAAGAAAACCTGCACCGACGAATGGATGCAGTCAGTTGTGGATTATGACATTCTCCCGATGCTTCAGGAGTACTGGTTTGACGACGACAGCAAGGTGCAGCGGTGGGATAACATCCTGCACGGAGTATTTCAATGACAAAGGATAAAAGCATATTCATAAAAAACATCTACTATATGCTGTCCTATGCGTTTACTACGCTCAAAGAGTCCGTCTACGACGATATTCAGAAAGAGTCATTCGAGAACATCCATAACCTGTTTGCGGCGATTCTGGCAAAAGGTATAGGCCTTCAGCTGAAGCAGGGACTTTATCGGGAATACATCAATCGGGTGGAGACACTTCCTGTTGTCCGCGGCAAAATTGATATGCCGGGTACAATCCGAAACCGGCTGGGACGCAGACAGGTTGTAACCTGTGATTACGACGAGCTTTCCGAGAATAACCTGCTGAACCAGATTCTTAAATCCACGGTCTTCCTGCTGCTTCGACAGAGGGATGTAGACGAGAAATACAAGGCGGAACTGAAAAAGGAGATGCTCTTTTTCTCGGAAGTGGATCAGATCGAGCTACAGCACATTCGCTGGTCGGATATCCGCTTTCAGAGAAATAATCGGACGTACCAGCTGCTTCTTGTAATCTGCCAGCTGCTGATAGAAGGCTCGCTACTTACAACTGAAAGCGGCGAATACCGACTGGCGAGCTTTGTGGATGAGCAGCGGATGAGCAGGTTGTATGAGAAGTTCATTCTGGAATACTATGCGCAGGAGTTCGGGCAGCGACTGAAGGGATTCTCTTCGAGGGCGTTGCAGATCCCGTGGCAGCTTGACGACGGTTACGATGCTCTGCTTCCGGTGATGCAGACGGACATCACGCTGACATACGGGAATCAGACGCTCATCATCGATGCAAAATATTATGAGCGGACGCTGCAGACGAACTTCGATGTGCAGACACTGCATTCGGGCAACATGTATCAGATCTTCACCTATGTGAAAAACAAGGAAGCGGAACTTGAAGGCACCGGGCATCAAGTGTCGGGGATGCTTCTGTACGCCAAGACTGATGAAGACCTTGTCCCAGACAATGTGTACCAGATGAGCGGGAATCAGATCTCGGTGAAGACTCTGGATCTGAATCAGGAGTTTCCGGAGATTGCTGGGCAGCTGAATAAGATTGTAGAAGATCATTTCATGGTGATGCTTCCTGACGCAGTTTAGCTGATTAAACCTTTCAACGATAGCCATACTTTTTAACGATTGCAGATTGGGGGTGTCGCTTTTGACCACAACAACCACAGCAGCATATGAATACAGGACCGGAAGTGAGCTCCCGCTCTATGCCCTGAAACGAAGAAAAGCCCAGAAACAGTGCGGTTTCCGGGCTAAAAGCACATACGGGCATTGTATCAAAGATTACGTCTTGTTAGATACACTCCGTTCTCGCAAAAACATCCAAGTCACCATCTCGAGGATAAAATTGGACATATTCCCAAGAACGGATAAAAGCACAAAATGCCGTGGACTTGTTTCTAAGGACGAATAGGTGTCAAAAACACACTGAAAATACATTCAAAACATCCAGATGAGCTCTTGGAACCACATCGAAACCGTTTCCCTGCTGACGAGGGAGTAAAATAAAAAGGAGCCAGCCATGCTGATCAATTTCAATAAAATAAAAGAAGCTGTCTTCTCCGGAATGAATGGCGGGGAAGGAACAATGACTGTCCGGATGTTCAATGACAGCAAATACCGCATCATCCCGACGAAACTCCATCCGGGCGCATCGATCGGACTCCACAAGCAGGAATCCGGAGACGACATCAATTACATCCTTTCCGGCACCGGCAAGGCTATCTGCGACGGGAAAGAAGAAATCCTCACCGCCGGCTGCTGCCACATCTGCCCTAAAGGATCCTCCCATACCATCATCAATACTGGAGAAGACGACCTTACGATGCTGACCCTCGTCGTTCATGGATAGGAGGCAGCCATGAAATACAAGACCATCGACCACATCGTGATCACTACGGAAAATCTTGAGGCATGCCTTCATTTCTATGTCGATATCCTTGGCATGAGGGCCGAGGAGAAGAACGGGAGATACGCACTCTTCTTCGGGAATCAGAAATTCAACATCCATACAAGAAAAGCCGAATTTCTTCCTGCTGCCGGGAATCCCGAATACGGCAGTCTCGATCTCTGTCTTGCCATTGAAGGCAGCATCGAAGATGCCGAAAAGGAAATCAAGGAAAAAGGCGGCGCCATCGAAGAAGGCCCTGTCACACGCCATGGGGCGCGGGGTGAAATGAAAAGCATCTACCTGAGAGACCCCGACGGCAATCTTATCGAACTTGCCTCTTATGAAGGCTGAATTGGACCATTTGGAAGGAGAAATCTATGAACAAGGAAGAAACCTGCCAGTACCTCAAAGACCACGGAATCACTTTTGAGACCACCGAGCATAAGGCTGTATTCAACATGGAAGAACTGGCAGAGGTCAAGCTTCCTTATCCGGAATGGGACGCCAAGAACCTTTTCGTCAGGGATGACAAGAAAAGGAATTACTACCTCATCACCGTCAAGGGTGAAAAGCAGGTGAACCTCAAAGAATTCCGCAAGGCGCAGGGCCTGAGGGCCCTCTCCTTTGCCAGTCCCGATGATCTCTTGAAGTACCTCAAGCTCACCCCGGGCTCTGTCACTCCGCTCGGCCTTCTGAATGACGAAGAAAACGCGGTTCACTTCTACCTCGATGAGACATTTTTGAGCCATAAGATAGGTGTTCATCCCAATGATAACACAGCCACCATCTGGCTGGACACAGAAGACCTCATTCGCATCCTCAAAGATCACGGAACCGAAGTCAACATCGTGGAAATATAAAAAGGAAATGAAAAAGCAGCCCCGCAAAAGGACTGCTTTTTTAGTGCAAGAACCCGCCTTCCTCATTCCCTCTCGAGTTCCGGCGCTAAGACGAGTATATCGCCGTGTTTGATCACGGTGCTGCCGGAAGGAATGATGGTGTCTATGCCTCTCTTGATCAGGAGGACGCGGCGGGCGCTGGAGGAGGGGATGGCGGCAAGCGGACGATTGGCCGCTTCGCTTGCGCGGTCGACGACGACTTCTTCCAGAGCGTAATGCTCTTCATCCTCGAAACTGTGAGCCGCAAAGACCAGAAGGTCATTTTCCTTCAGAACCGTACTCCCGTCAGGCACAAGGACTTCGCCATTTCTCATAATCATCGCCACGAGAAGATCCCTCGGAAGCTGAAGCTCTGCCAGCGACTTGGCGCCCGGCGGGCCTCGCAGCCGGACGAAGCTGATATCGCTGTCATCCTGGTAATCATTAAACGTCGTGCGGATATCCGCCGTAGGATCGATCATCGAAAGCTTCTTGGCCGCGAACGGAAGAAGCGTTCCCTGAATGGAAATCGAGAGAAGTACCATGCAGAACACAAGGTTATAAAGATTGTACGTAATGTCCACCTCGGCCAGCACAGCGCCTATGGCAAATACAATCGAGGCCGCCCCGCGGAGGCCCGCCCAGGAAACCAGGGCAATCTGCTCCCGCTTGGCCCCGAAAGGCGCCAGGATCGCCGCGCTTACCAGAGGTCTTGCCACAAGCGTCAGGAACGTTGTCAGCACCAGAGCCGGCACAATCACAGACGGCAGATCCACCGGCGTCACCAGAAGTCCCAGAAGGAAGAAAATCATCACCTGCGCCACATTCGTCAGGACATCGAAGAAATGGACCAGGTACTTCTTCTGCGGAAGCTTCGAATTTCCGATATAAATCCCGCAGAGGTAGACACTCAGATATCCATTTCCATCAAACTCTGCCGGAATCGCATACGCCAGCACCATGATCGAAAACAGGAAAACCGTGTGACTCTGCTGTGAAGGAAGCAGCCGCGAATGCAGAAGCTTCAGCGCCGTCTGTGGGCCGGAAAGCAAAGCCGACCGGCAAACCCCAGCCGATTGCGAGCCCGAAAAAAGCTCCGATCAGAAGCTGCTTGGCCAGGAGCAGAGGGAAAGAAAACGCTGCCCCGCTCAAAAGCGCAATCGCCGCCATCGTCAGCATATAACTCATCGGGTCATTCGAACCCGACTCCACCTCAAGGAGCGAGTCCGTATGATACTTCAAAGCCAGCTTCTGCGAACGGAGAATGTTGAAAACTGAAGCCGCATCCGTCGAAGAAATCACGGCCCCGATCAGAAAACTCTCCAGCCACGAAAGCGACAGCGCGAAATGAGCGAATACAGCCACAGCTCCCGCCGTCCCCGCAACTCCCAGCGAAGACATTAGAGCTGCCTCGCGCAGAACCGGCCGCGCTGCCCGCATATTCGTCCCGAAGCCGCCATAAAACATAATGAAAATCAGGCACACTGAGCATACCAGGTTCACCAGCGCATAATGATCGAACTGAATCCGAAACGGCCCGTTCTCCCCGAAGAACATGCCCAGACCGATAAAAATGAGCAAAGAAGGAACAGGAATCTTCTCCAAAAACCGATTCAGCAAAATACAAATCAAAATCACAGCCCCCAATAAAAGCAAGGGTTGATTCAACCACACCACATCCTTCCCTAAGTAATAGAAAATACTCTATTTATAACTGTAACAGCTAGGACGCAATACTGTCAAATAATCAGAGCAAATCATCGATAATAAAAGGAAATATATGAGAAATTGGGAAGAATGGCATGGAGATGAGGGGAATAAGGAAGAAATGAGTGAGATTAGATGTATCGCTAACACTTGCCTTCCCAGACGGGGAAGTACGCCCTTGACCTTGCTCTGGAAGAGAAGGTCGGGATGAGATTATGAAAGGTTTCAAACAAATAAACAGAGCTCTTTCTTTTATTCCTCTTGAAGCTGCCCCCGACGGAGGGAAGAATTGCCTTTTACCTTGCTCCGGCAGGAGAAGACCTGCTACACAAGAACAAGCCCCAATTTTAATTTTTTGGTATTTTTTGAATTTCTTATAGAATTTCTTGTCGGATTTCCTGACTGATCCTAACTGATTAGATTTTGGAGTTTGGCCGACTAATTCATTGCACTACGAAAAAGCCGAT
>OBYQ01000728.1_pt1 | contig 27059 bp, 20 predicted proteins | sample 1538221 | NCBI WGS metagenome assembly OBYQ01 (sample SAMEA2580200, study PRJEB22360) | human gut metagenome | biome: human gut; feature: human-associated habitat; material: faeces | place: Denmark | collected 2008/2010
TGTTCTTCTGGCACCGCCCAGCTGCGGTGAGGTTTCTGCAAATAAATCAGCGAATGTGGGGGCTTTAATCTTCATAGTCACACTTTTCGGTAGTGTGCTAATTATAGCATATCACCCACCTTTTGTGCAGAGGTTCCTTAACGCCAACCTCGAAGCTCCGTGCGGTGCCAAGGTTAAACCGTTTATTGACTTAACCATCGCTCCAAACTTCGGTGACAAGATAGTTACCAATAAAGTCGGTTTAGTGACTACTGGAACGCTTGACTCCTTTGACGCTCGTATCACCAACAACGCGATGTACAAAGGAAAAGTCGGTGTTGAAACAACCAAGGGTAAACATTCCTTCGGTTTGAACTAGGGAATTGGCGGCGGAAACCGCGGCAGAGTTGATCAGACTCTCCAGGCTAACTACCGCTATCAGTTCTAATTTTTGAAAGAGAAGGGGCGCTGTACGCTCTTCCTTTTTCAACAAACAATCTCCTAGCAAGAGCACTTAAACCTCCCGAATGGCCTCAGCTGTTTGGGAGGTTTTCCTATGCCTGAATCACTATGGATGGTTGCTTAGACGAAGCTGCACCGTCAGCCGATTGGCAGAATGGGCTAAGGTTATTAGGGAGGATCTGGGCTTATGTTTAAAGAGCCTAAAGACAGATAAGACCTTATATGGTGATCAAGATTCACCAACATTACGAACCGGGAGCATGAATCCCAAGCTAGCAGGCAATATCTTGCATTGAACAAAGAAAGCTCTGAGCAGTTAGGGACAAGAAAAATGGCTCTCTCGATAGTACAATGTTCGTCGAACAAACCTCTTTGTGTTCCCTCTGTAAAGATCTCAACAAGGACAAGCCGCCATTGAGGTTTGACTATGCAAACATCTCGCGGAAACTAACAAAATTGAAACTGAGAACCGAGAGTAAGCTAAAGCAAAAAAAATATGGTCTAGCTCCACTGAGTGATCAGGCAGGTTGTAGATAAAGAGTCTCTGGGTAAACGCAAAAAATCCTCGGCCATTTCTGACCGAGGATCCAAGCTCCGTATTCAGCGCCCGAAACCGGGCGCTGATTTGTAGTTGATTATTTCTCCCAACCTTCGGAGGCGGTATCACCGCGTTTCTTTTCGCCGTCTTTAACTTCTACGACATTCTTACCGATAGCCAGTTCATTGTTGGCCCAGTAGCCCCAGTGATAAGCGGCATCGGCTTCTTTGATCTTGCCGTTGCCGAACATCAGGTTCAGCGTGCCGTGATACGGTTCGAAGATGCCGGCACCGAGGTAGATGTGGCCGAGACCGAAGACGATGATCACGATGAAGGAGATGTCGTGGACGATCTTAGCTGTGAGAAGTGTGGACTGAGAGAAGTGGTAAGCCCATTCTCCGCCCGGCAGAAGGCCGGTATTGAGCCACAGGATCATACCCGAGATTGCTGCGAAGACGCCTGCAAAGAGCAGGGTGCCGTCGGCAACACGCTGCAGAGACTTAACTTCACGCTGCGGTGGCATGTGAACCTTGCCGGGAGCGAAAAGATAAGGAATGAAGCGCATGGCGAATGTGCGGTCGTCAGCATCCCATTTACCGAAGATGTTGTTCTTAAAGAGGTGAACAAAACCTTTCGGAGAAATGATGATCGCTAAAAGCGGGATCAGGATGAACGGGATAGCAAGCAGTCTGTGTGTCCAGCGCATGGCGATGGTGAACTCGCTGCCCACGCCGTTATTCCAGGCGGTGATCAGAACGAACAGGCCGGAAATCGCAAGCAGGATGCAGGAAATCGCTACAACACCGTGCGTGATTCGTGCCAATACGGAATGGCGCTTGATGTATTTAGTAATCATGGTGGTCCTCTTTACTCTGCATTTTCTCTGCGTTCTTGCTCAGCAGCTTCTTTTTTGGCTTCGTGGAGATATTCTTCACCGCGTTTACGCTGAGCAGGTGTCCAATGTTCCTTGGCCTCTTCAATCGTCATATTACGACGACGATAGCCTAAGGCGGCAATGAAGGACACGGCCAAGCCGGCAACTGTAGCCGCGGCAGCCAATCCAGCGCCCGGCTGAGCCAGTTTGCTCAGTGTGGCAAGCGGGCTTGGCTGAGCACCCTTAACAAGACCCTGAGCTTCGGCACCGAATTTGCAGACCTGAAGAATATGCAGGCCGCCGCATTCGTTTTCACCGTAAAGCTCGGCTTTGTCGTAGCCGCGGGTTTTCAGGAATTCGACGCGTTCTTTGCCGAGTTTGATCATCTCGTCACGCGGACCGAAGTGCAGGGCACCCGGCTGGCATGTCTTGACGCAGGCAGGAAGCATCCCGTTTTCCAAACGATCCCAGCACATCGTGCACTTGTCGATCTTGGGTTCGTCGCCGTAGTAGCGAGGAACGTCGAACGGACAGGCCATTTCGCAGTATCGGCAGCCGATGCACTTTTCCGGAGAAACGGAAACCACACCGTTTTCTTCGTACTTTAAGCAGCCGGTCGGGCAGACCGTAACGCAGCCGGCATTGGTGCAGTGGAAGCAGGAACGGCGGCCGAAGGCCCATTCAACGGGACGCAGCTGGTTGTCAGACTTCTTTTCCTTGAAGGTCATGACTAGACGGTTGCTGCCGTTGAGGTCTTCAGGGTTCTGGTAGCTTCCGGAGAACGGGAAGGCGTTCATTCCGAGATTGGAATACAGAACGTTCCATTGTTTACAGGCGACCTGGCATCCTTTGCATCCTGTGCATTTGGAGGCATCGTAAAGCATCGCCATTTCTTTTCTTGTGTAGATAGACATTACAGATCCTCCGAATTATTTGGCTTTTTCAACATTGACCAGGAAGGCCTTGTATTCAGGAATGTAGGAGTTCGGATCTCCCACGTTCGGAGAAAGGTCGTTCATGGTATCGCCGGTGGCATAGGCAGAGGCCCAGCTCCAGTGGTGAATCAGACCGATGGTATGCGTCTTCTTGCCGTTAATTTCAAGTGGCTGGTAGCGGACGGTAACCATCGCGAAGGCCTTAATGGAGCCGCGATTGTTCCAAACACGGATTTCATCGCCGTTCTTAATGCCTTTTTCTTTAGCTAATTCTTCGGAAATTTCAACGAAAGGTCTCGGCATGATCTCGACGAGCCATGGAATGTTGCGAGTCTGAGTGCCGGACTGCCAGTGTTCGCAGACGGAGTAAGACGTTGCAACGATCGGGTACTCTTCGCTGTTGCCGCGCTTGATGGATTCCTTCCACTTCGTGAACTGAACCATCGGGCTGTCCTGACGGCCGTTCATCACGTTCTTCGTTGGAGACTCGTACGGTTCATAGTGTTCGGGCAGAGGACCGTCTTTCATCGGGTAGCTGAACAAGCGGGCGTCCTGTTCCCAAGTCATGAAGAAGGCCTTGTTGTTCGGCGGAACCGGAACAACCTTACCGTCTTCAACACGGGTTTCAACGAAGTCGCCGACGTCATTGTTGATCCAGCGGGAGCCGTTCCATTCAACCAGCATCTTCTTGGGGTTCCAAGGTTTGCCGTTCATGTCGGCAGACGCACGGTTGTAGAGGATTCGACGGTTGGCAGGCCAAGAGAAGGAGAATTCGCTGTAAAGGCCCAATCCGGATGGATCAGCCAGAGAGCGGCGGGTGCAGGGCTGAGCCATAGCATCCCATTTCTCGTTTTCGTTGTTGAAGTAGCCGCCGTAAATCCACATGCCGCAGGCTGTGTCGCCGTCGGCTGTGAGTTCGCCGTAGCCCTTCAGCAGTTTGCCGGTCTTGGTGTTGTAGCCGTTAATGGCGTGAGCAACTGCCTTGATATCGAGCTGACCCTGCGGATTGCGGTAATCCCAGTTGACTTTGGTAACCTGGTCAGGATTGACGCCGCCTTCCTGACGATACAGCTGAGCGATACGGTTGAAGAGGCGAGTCATGATTTCGAAGTCGCTCTTAGCCTGTCCTGCCGGTTCAACGGCTTTCTGACGCCACTGCAGCCAGCGGCCTGAGTTGGCGATAGAACCTTCTTTTTCGTAAATCAGGGCTGCCGGCAGCATGTAGACGGTTGTCTGAATTTCTTCAGGCTTCATGCCCGGAGCTTTCCAGAAGGTAGCAGTTTCAGTTGCGAACCAGTCAGCAACGATCATCCAGTCAAGCTTGCCGAGAACTTCGCGGCAGTACTTGGTGTTCGGTTCGGAATGAGCCGGGTTCATACCCCAAACCAAGTAACCCTTGATCTGGTTTTCTGCCATGTAATGGAAAGTCGGGATCGTGGAGTCGTTGTGCTTCAGGGAGCGTTTCGGCAGAAGGTCATAGCAGTAGTTGTTTTCTGCTGTGGCGTTGTCGCCATACCATTCTTTCAGCATGGAAACCATGAACTTCGGCTTGTTCATGTAGTAGCCGTCGGCATAGGTTTCTTTAGAAAGGTAGGCATCCAATGTCGGATGGTTCTGCTGGATCGGCCAAGCGAGGTAGCCCGGAGCGTAGTCCATGGTGGCGCCGACGTCGGTAGAGCCCTGAACGTTCGGTTCGCCGCGGAGGGCGTTAATACCGCCGCCTGCAACACCGACGTTGCCTAAGAGCAGCTGGATGATGCACATGGCGCGGCAGTTCTGGCTGCCGTAGGAGTGCTGAGTCTGGCCGAGCGCATACAGGATTGTGCCGCTCTTTTCCGGGGCGCCGGAAGCTGCATAGGTCTTATAGACTTCTTCAAGCAGTTCAGGTTTAATACCGGTTACCTCACTGACTTTCTGCAGTGTGTACCGGTCATAATGCTTGGCAAGAAGATTCAGAACACAGTTCGGATCCTGAAGTGAGGCATCCTTCTTAGGAACCTTGAGGGCAGGATGGTTGAACTTAGGTACTCCGGGATTGTCAGCCCAAGCGCCGGGTGCACCGGGTTCTGTGCTCCAAGGAATAACCTTTTCAGTCTGATACATCCAAGTCTTATTGCTGTAAGCCTTTTCTTTTTCATCCCAACCGGAGAAGAGACCGTCTGCAACATCAAATTTATAGGAAGGATCAATCAGGAAGGTAGCGTTCGTGTAGTTCATCACGTACTCTTTCTGATAGAGTTTCTTCTCAAGAATGTAGTGAATCATGCCGCCGAAGAAAGCGATATCGGTACCCGGACGAATCGGGGCGTACATATCGGCCTGAGAGGCGGTACGAGTAAAGCGCGGGTCAACAACGATCCACTTGGCACCGCGGTCAACGGCGCGGTGACACCAGCGGGAAGACAGCGGATGGTTTTCAACGTTGTTGGAACCGATGGTCATGATGACATCGGCGTTTTGGAAATCGCACCAGTGGCTGGTCATGGACCCGCGTCCGAAGGTCGGGGCTAAACCGGAAACGGTAGAAGAGTGGCAGACACGAGTCTGGTTGTCGATCTGAACGACGCCAAGAGAACGGGCAAACTTCTGAACAAGCCAAGCTTCTTCACAGTTCAGCTGAGCAGCGCCGTAGCTTGCAATACCCTCGCAACGGTTGACGGTAACACCGTCTTCTTCTTTAGTGTAGCTCTCGTCACGAGTTTTCTTAATTTTGCGCGCCATCTCGTCGATAGCCTGAGACCAGGAAATGGGTTCCCATTCACTGGAGCCGGGGCGGCGAACCAGAGGCTGTGTGAGGCGGTGCGGATGCATCACTAAGCGGCGGTCTTTATCAACGATCTTTCTCAGACCGGTCAGACCTGCGCCTTTCGGGCAAAGGCCGCCCAGGTTCACGGGGTTGTCAGGGTCGCCTTCAATATTAATAAGCTGACCGTCGCGGACGGAACAAATGGTTCCGCAGCCGCCGGAGCAGTAGCAGCAGATGTTTAAGTATTCTTTGGTATCTGCCAGTTTCCATTTGCCGATTTGACCGGGAAGGAAGCGGGAGGCCGCAGATGCGTGGAATGCGGTAGCCGCGCCGGTCAAACCGACAGCAGATTTTAAAAATATACGACGAGATGTGCGCATAAATTGTGTCCTTTAGCATACAAGTGCAACATTTGCACAAGTCCTGGGGTGGATTCGGCGGTTGCGCCGATTGCGGTCACTTTAGGCGCCTGACTCATAAGGTGTCAATAAGATTTGAAGATTAATGAGCAGGCTGATAAGTTTTGCAAACAACGGAAAAATAAGGATAATTTTACGAATAGTTACACAGGGCTACAAAATAACAATAATTATGGGGTAAACAACCCCATCGAATAAATCGATAGAATCAAAAGAAACATGATGCAGATTTAGTAAAAACCCCAAAATCAAAGAGATCCGCCCTTTATTGGCACGAAAATTTGTTCTTTCACAGAAAATTCACGGAGCGTGCTAAATGGGAAGATATTTTCAAAATAATGTCAAAAATCCTCAAAAAATTGGCTAAATAACCGTATTAATACGGATGTTTTTTTGCATTTTATGTAATATTTAGAAACATTAGAATTACGCGCTTTGAGCTTTTTGGAATTTGAAAGTGCTAAGAAAAATCACATTTTTAGGTAATAACCGCATTACGGTACGCCGTGGAAGGGCGGAAAATTTTCCTCAAGTTGCAGTGCCTCACTCGGCTTGTTGCCGATCGCTCGAAAACCTGCTCTGAACCTTTGAATTTGCGATATTAATTTTTGGCGCATTGAATTAGGCAAAGAGATCGTACGGCTAAAAAAGAACCTCGTCGATTGATTTCTGATGAGGCAAACCGACGTCCTTGCCGATAACGAATACAAATATCGATAACACCGAAAGACCTTTTTGAACATTTTTATCCTTTCTTTCAGGTCCTTAAAAGTGAAAGTAAAAATTGCTTAGGGTTTATACTTATTAACATCGCATTTATAAGTTAAATTGCTCAAAATATTTATCTAATTTTTGAATAATGAGAATCGTTACTATTATTATTTGATTTATTCGAAATATAAAGCAGGAGCTTTCATGGAAAAAACAAACGACGCTGAGATCAGCCTTTTAGACGCACCCGTCGGAGCAGTGGTTGATCTCGTGAGCTGGGGAAACCTCAGTCAGGAAGACATTCGCAAACTCACGGATGTCGGTATCTATTTAGATCTTCCTCTGACGGTGTCCAGCGTAACGATTTCCGGCCCTGTCGTCGTAGCCATTAGCAACGTACACGTCGCCATCGGCCGTCCGGTAGCGAAGGAACTCAAAGTTCTATGGAACAAAGAGGTAGAAAAATAAATGCTGCTTAGAGATATGAAGCCCGGCGAGAAGGGCGTAATCAAATCCTTCAGACCCGGCTTAATCGAATACCGCAAAAGACTTTTGGCATTGGGCGCTCTTCCCGGAACGCCTTTTGTGGTTGAGCGAGTCGCTCCCCTCGGCGATCCGGTCGAAATCAAATTAAGAGGTTCTTCAATCAGCGTCCGTAAGGGCGAGATTGAAATTTTGGATGTCGAACCGATCAAATAAATCAAACCATGCGTAAAAATATTATTGCAGTTGTGGGCAACCCGAACTGCGGCAAAACCACTTTATTTAACGGTCTGACCAGCTCTCATCAAACGGTCGGCAACTGGCCCGGCGTGACCGTCGAACGCATTGTCGGCGAGTTCACTTATAAAGACAGAGAGATCACAATCGTTGACCTGCCCGGCATTTACTCCCTTCAGCCGAGTTCTGCTTCCAGTGAGGACGAACGCGTTGCCCGTGATTACATCCTGCAGGATGAAGCCGAACTGATCGTCAACATCGTTGACGCGAGCAACCTCGAGCGCAATCTTTATCTGACCACGCAGCTTCTCGAAATGCAGGTTCCGATGATCGTGGTGCTCAATATGCTGGATATGGCTGCTGCCCACCAAATCGAAATCGATCCGCACAAACTCAGCGAAGCCTTGGGCTGCCCTGTGATCGGTATTGTCGCTGCGAAAGAGCAGGGCTTAAAAGAACTGTGTGCCGCGATCGACGCCCAGCTCGATGACCTTCGTATCCCGAAGAACCCGATCGTCTTTGCCGATGACGTAGAGGCGGCCAGAGCTGAAATTGCCAAGCTTCTGTCTGCTCAGAAAGTGGAACGCGCCGAATGGACGGCCGAGCAGCTGCTGGAAGGCGACGCCGGTATGGGCGACTACCTGAAAGGAGTGGACCTGACCGAAGTCGATAAGATCATTGCGGAAATTAATCAGAAGTACAACGGCGACCTCGATATCGCGATGGCTGACGTTCGCTACAGCTTTGTATCTCAGGCAACAGCCGCATCCATGATCCGCAAAGGCGAGATCGACCAGAGCACGACCGATAAAATTGACAAGATCGTTCTGAACCGCTGGCTCGGTATTCCGATCTTCCTGTTCATCATGTATCTGATGTTCATCTTCTCGATCAACATCGGATCGGCCTTTATCGATTTCTTCGATATTCTTTTCGGAGCCATCTTCGTTCAAGGCTTCGGTAATCTTCTGACGAGCATCGGCAGTCCCGAATGGCTCAAGACGATTCTCGCTGACGGCATCGGCGGCGGTATTCAGACAGTCTCGACCTTTATTCCCGTGATCGCCTGTCTGTTCCTCGCGCTCTCCTTCCTGGAAGACTCCGGCTACATGGCCCGTGCCGCTTTCGTGATGGACCGCATGATGCGTTTCTTGGGACTTCCCGGCAAATCCTTCGTTCCGCTGATCGTGGGCTTCGGCTGCGGCGTTCCGGCGATTATGGCCGCCCGCACCATGGAGAAAAAATCCGACCGTATTACGACCGTGATGATGGCTCCGTTCATGAGCTGCGGCGCTCGTCTTCCGGTATACGTGCTGTTTGCGACGACTTTCTGGCCGCTCGGAGGACAGAACCTGGTCTTCTCTCTGTATCTGATCGGTATTTTGGTGGCGATTCTCACGGGCTTCATTCTGAAGAGAACCGCGCTGAAAGACGAGGCGGGAGCTTTCGTGATGGAAATTCCTCCGTACCACATGCCGACCCTTAAGAATCTGGGCCTTCGCACCTGGGACCGCTTAAAGAGCTTTATCGTGAAAGCCGGTCAACTGATCGTCATCATCGTTGCAGTATTGGCCTTCTTAAACTCTTTGGGCACGGACGGCAGCTTCGGCAACGAAGACACCGATAAGTCCGTTCTTTCTCAGATCGGCAAGACCATTGTTCCGGCTTTCCAGCCGATGGGTATCAGCAATGAAAACTGGCCTGCTGCGGTGGGCGTCTTCACCGGCATCTTGGCGAAAGAAGCCGTTGTCGGTACGTTGGACAGTCTTTATTCCGGCATGGGCGACCGCATGAGTGCGGCCGACCAGGAAAAGAACGGTGAAGCCAAGCCTGAAGAAGAGGAAGAACCGTTCAGCTTCTCCGGCGAAGCCATTCGCGCTGTGAAATCGATCGGTGAAAATCTATCCCAACTCGGTGACTTCTTTGTCGATCCGCTCGGCGTCAATGTTGAAAAAGACCTGACCGACGTCGATGAACAAGCCGCAGAGCAAGAGGTGGGCACCGGTACGTTCCGTGCGATGAAACACCTCTTTGACGGTGACTTAGGCGCCTTCTCTTATCTGCTGATGGTTCTCCTGTACATCCCGTGCTGCGCTTCGATCGGTGCTATGTATCGAGAGGTCGGCGCCCGCTGGACGGCATTTGCAGCCCTCTGGACTATTGCTATGGGCTATGGAGCAGCAACGATTGTTTATCAGATCGGCCGTTTCAATCAGCATCCGGTGTATTCCTCGGTATGCATCGGCGTGTGCCTGGCGGTAATTCTTGCAATCATTATCGGCCTTCGTGTTAAAGGCAAGGATGCGGCTCAGTGACATTAACCGAATTAAAGGAATACGTTCAAGCTCGGCGCATTGTCTCGGAACTGGAAATCGCCATGCATTTCCGGGTCGAGCCCTCGGTGATCGAACCGATGGCGCGCCGCTGGATTGACAAAGGACTGATGGCCAAAGTCGATATGGACGGAACCAAATGCGGAGGCTGCACCGCCTGCGCGGACGGTATCAAACGTCACTACGAATGGCTCGGTCCTCAATCGGTGACTTTCGTCAAGAAGTCGTAAAACGCTTAGGCTTTTAGAACTCCTCGTGCTTAACGGTTCGAGGAGTTTTTTTACGGTTGAGGTGCCAAGGGTCGCCGCAACTGCCGTATAGTTGGAAAATCTTTCCTTTCTGAAATTCAAAATGATCGTCCAAGATCCGCTCAGCAAGTATCCTCGTCTCGGTAAGTACGCTCTGATTTTTTCAATTATTCCGGGATATTTTCATGAATACGCGGCTGAAGAAGTGATTGAACAATCGCTTAACAGGCAGTCCGTTCATGGATTTCTTAAGCTTTTGCAGGATAAAAATGTTGCAATTGCTTTTCCTAGTCACTACAAAGGCAAATACGCAATCAAACCCGAAGTGATTCTTGACTACGCTCAGGTCTATACGCCTTCTTTCATCAAAGAAGCTAAGAGGACGCTTGGAAGGGTGCTTACAAGAGGAGATGAGGTTCAAGACTTTTATATTGATTTTCTTTTGCAGCTTTCTTTCTTCAAACTTAGTGGTAAGGGAGATTTGAACGGTGTTCTCTCCCGTTGTAAAGACACTGCGCTCTACCCGTTTTTCCGGTTCAGAGATGCTGTAAAAGGCTTGATCCTTGTCATGGCCTGCAGGAAAGAGTGGCATCCGCTGTTTGCCAAACTATCCAAAGAAAACAAAGTGTTAGCTTGGAACCTTTTTATGGATGCAGCAGCCGGCAAGTCTGAGGACTTTAGTTTAGGATGTTCCAAAGAACTTTTTCTCTCTTTCGGGGACACGATTCGAGAGGACGTGGTTACGTGGTTTGCAAGTGAATACGATCTATATAGGACCGGTTTTAGTGGTTTTACTTTTGATCAATTGTCTGATGACTATTGGACGAAGGATTTACTAAAGGGGATTTTTCAGGCTTCTCATGGAAACTTTAAAGAAGGCCAAAAGGGCGTACTTTCTGCTTTAAAGGAAGATGTTAAGTATCACCGAGGCCATTTTGTCTACTATAAGAATCCTATTTTCTTCCGACCTATTCGAAATGTCTTTCTGACAGCAGTTTTATTTTTGGACAGAGGCTCGGCGTCTACAGCTAGAAAAATATCATCCTTTTTAAAGAAAACCGAAGAGTTTTCAAAAGATATTGCCTCAGACATGGCTGCGCTTGTGTTTACCTTTGTCGATAATCCCGAAAGGATTACACCCTTCGATCACGAAGCAATGGCTTCGAGATTAAAAGAGAATGATTCGAGCCTTGCGATTTTTGTGTTGGCTGTGCTATGCAAGATATTCTCTTATGCGGACTACAGATCTATTCTTGAGTCCCATTTGGCAAAACGCAAAAAGGAGAACAATCCGCCTTTGAAGTACATTCTTCAGCAGGCTCTTGATGCGCTCAACCCAGACGATCCTGAAGTCTCGAAATTGACGGCAGAACTCAAATGTCCTCCGCTTCTGTCGCATTACGCCACACTTTCGGAATGGCAGTTCGGATTGGATAAGCTTTTAAATTACAGCAAGATACTCAAAAAACCGACGTCCAAAATTAGTCGTGCTCGCATTGTTTATTTGGTTGATATTGATACGTTCGATATTCAGCCATACAGACAGAAGTCCAAAGACGGTATTACCTGGTCGAAAGGTACTGCGGTCTCCATGTCTTCTTTTGCAGAGATGCTTCCGGAAATGGATGAAGCCGACCAAATCGCTGCCGCCAAGGTTGTCCGAGTCAATTCTCGAGTCGCTCGACTCAGAGGCGTCGAGGTTCTTTATGAACTTGCCGATACAGGCAGGACTTTTCTGATGCTTGAACCGGAAGTTCCGTTTGAAATTCATCGAGATCGCCTTCGTATCGAAGTCAAAAAGGACAGTGGCGGAAGTTATGAAACAACGACGAATATTGACTTCGCAGAAAATTTACGCACGGATCCGCACTACGCTTTTAAATTAGACGGAAGTATCCTGACCATCTATAAGATAACCGACAAAGAACACAAAGTTCTAGAACTGCTGAACAACATCCGAAAACTCCCGGGTGAAGCTAAGAGCAAGCTTGCAGAGATTCTGGAGAACATCAGCGGTGAAATTCCGGTTTCCTCAGAACTGCTGAAATCTTCTTCCGGTCTTGAAGCGCTCAAAGCTTCAAGCAAAATTACCTTCCAGATTATTCCGGATTCCTCCGCAACCGAATTTAACGTCAGAGCTTTTGTGCGTCCGGCGGAAGGCTGTGAATTGACCGTAGCCCCGGGTGAAGGACTGGACACCTTGGCCGCATTGGTTAAACGCAAACCGATGAGAATTTTGCGTAACCTCCAGGCAGAAAAGGCTAACTGGGAGCAGATGAGCGAGAAGTTAGAAGAGTTTTCAGCGTGGGAGGGCGGAGATCGTCTTTGGACGCTGGACACGATGAGGTGTCTGGAATTCATGGAAACTCTTCGCGAAGCCTCCAAAATTGCAGATATCGAGTGGCCGGAAGGCGCCAAGCTGACGGTTAGGCGCGCTCCCATCAGCTTCCCGGATCTGAGGCTCAAGGTGAACAGTGTTGACCGCTGGTTCTCTTTGGACGGCACGGTTTCCATTGACGGCAAAACTCAGCTCAAGATCAATCAAATCCTGGATAAGCTCAAAGACCGCGTCGGCAACTTTATCCATTTGGAAGGATCGGAATACGTTCTCATCACGAACAAACTGCTGAAACAGTTAGAGATTCTCGAAGACGTTTCTTCTAAGAAGAAGGATGAACTGTTGATTTCCAAGTTCAGCGGTACCGCGCTGGAAGCACTTAAAGAAAACGGTTCAGAAGTCACGGGCGACAAGAGCTACGAGAACCTGCAGGAGCGAATCCTGAAAGCTCAGGAAATCGAGTTCTTTATTCCTTCAGGTCTGGAGGCGCAGCTTCGTCAATACCAAAGAGAAGGCTTTGAATGGCTTATGCGGCTTTGCACTTGGGGCGCCGGCGGCATATTGGCCGATGATATGGGCTTGGGCAAAACCGTGCAGGCGATTGCTGTTCTGCTTGGAAGGAAAATTCTCGGGTCGTCCTTACTCGTGGTTCCGACCGCCGTGCTCTACAACTGGAAGTCAGAGATGGTGCGGTTTGCGCCGGGTCTGAGGTTTGCCGACTTCAACAGCGGCAACCGAGAAGAGATCCTCAAAAACCTCAAAGACTACGATGTCATTTTGTGCACGTACGGTGTGCTCAATACCGAGATCGAAGCTCTGTGTAAGGTTGAATGGAATCTGGCGGTTTTAGACGAAGCGCATGCAATCAAGAATAAAGCCACACAGACTTCTCATTCTGTGATGAAGATCAATGCTCAAGGCCGAATCCTCTTGTCCGGTACGCCGATTCAAAACGATCTCTCGGAAATTTGGAATCTGTTTGAATTCGCCAATCCCGGCTACTTAGGCTCATACCAGCAGTTCGGTGACCGCTTTATTCTTCCGATCGAAAAGAAGAAAGACAAGGAAAAGCAGCATTTGCTCAAACAGCTGATCAGCCCGTTTATCCTTCGCCGTACGAAGGCAGAGGTGCTCGATGAACTGCCGGAGAAAACCGAGCTGATCGTTCCGGTCGAGCTTTCCGAAGAAGAAATGGCGATCTATGAAAACATTCGTACGAGAACGCTTTCCGGTCTCCAGTCTGAAAAGATCAATCCGATTGAAGCCTTAATGGCGCTGACAAAGCTCCGCCAGGCTGCCTGCAGTCCGGAACTTGTCGACAAACATCTGACAATTCCGTCCTCCAAGATCCGTGTGTTTCTGGAGCTGGTTAGCGAGCTGAAAGAAAACAAGCATCGTGCTCTGGTATTCAGTCAATTTACATCCTTCCTTGCTTTGGTTCGACAGGCATTGGACAAAGCCGGCATCGAATACCTCTACTTGGACGGTTCCGTTCCAGCCGCTCAGCGCAAGAAACTTGTGGAAACCTTCCAAAACGGCGACATGCCGTTGTTCCTGATCAGTCTGAAGGCAGGCGGCACGGGACTTAATCTCACGGCAGCCGACTACGTGATCCACCTGGATCCATGGTGGAATCCTGCTGTTGAAGATCAGGCTTCTGACCGTGCTTACCGAATCGGACAGAAGCGTCCTGTGACGATCTATAAGCTGATTTCGGAAAAGACAGTGGAGCAGAAAATCCTCGAATTGCATAAGACGAAGAAGAATCTTGCCGACGCACTGCTCGAAGGAAGCGATGTCGCTAAGAAGCTTTCTAAGGAGGAAATTTTGGAACTGCTGCAGCTTTCCTAAGCTTGAAAGGTTTTAGTTCACTTAGATGTTCAATGCTTCGACGGAAATATTGTTGGGATTTCTTTTTGGAATCAGATTGGATAATATTTTTGAAAAATGGCATATTGCGGCGGTGCACGTGCCTAATCAAAAGGCGAGGTCTGAATGAGTAAAGCTGAAGTTCTCAGGCTGCGGATTGATTCCAACCTCAAAAAAGAGGCATCTGAAGCTGCAGAAGCAATGGGACTCACAATCAGTGATGTCCTCAGAATGTTCTTGGTTTGTTTTGCTTCGGAGAAAAAATTTCCTTTTGACTACGAAGTTCCAAATGCAGTGACATTGGCGGCTATTGAGGAAGCAGAGAGCGGGAAGCTGAAGTCTTATGACTCTGTGGATGACTTTTTCAAAAAAATGAAACTTTGATGCAGCGCTTCACACTTAAGGATCAGTTCAGAAGAGGTGTGAGGCGCCGCAGAGCAGGTTGCAAATCTTTCTGCACCGGCTCCAGCCGGAGCTTCTTAAGTTCCTTAACGTTTGAGAACTACTTCTATCTCGTCATCCGTCAAGTCGTAAATACTGAATATTACTTGATTGATTTTTTCTTGGATCTCTTCCGTAGGGTTCGCCTCTGCCGCGAGCACCAAGCCTTTAAGTTCTTCATCCTGCTCGGCAGAGATGCGGGGGAGCTTCAGCTGCATAAGATTGCTGCGAAGCACTTTGATTTGACCAAACAAGACTTGGTAGATAAAAGAGTAGACCTTGCTGTTTAAAAGAGCGAGCAGGGCTTCAAAAGAAAGCTCCGGAATGTTCGGAATAAGGATGTTTGCACTGTTGAGCACCAGCGCTCCGCTTCTTTCTGCCGCAAAGACAAGATGATTGGAGATAAAGCGGTAGATGATCTTTGGAGCTGTCCTATAAATTTCGTCCGGCGCCGTCTGCTGGAACGCCGCGCGATTGAAGTGAACAAAATACCGCGGCTTGTCGATGTAAAACGGGCGAATCTCTTTACCAGTGTAGATCGGTTCAAGACCTTGTCCAGGCAGCTCTTTTAAATGCTTTTTATTGTTCCCCGTCACAATGCCCAGCGCCCATTTGCTGCCGGCTAAAGAAAGCTCTCCTTTGGAAAGGATCTTATAAATAATTTCTACTTCGGGTTCCGTCACGCTGAAAATCGTCTTTTGCTCCGTGAGCTGGAAAAGCGAAAGCGGAATTTCTCGGACTTCCCCGGTCCCAATCATCCTGAACGTTTCCGCGGGTTTTGCTTTCTCTGCGAGGATAGAAACAAAGTCAGTTTGAACTCCGCTGAATTTCGTGTCGAATTTGCGTATTTCAAGAAGCTTGCAGTCGCTAAACAATTGCTCTCGGAAAAGCCGATGCGAGGCAATGTTCAGCATGGAAATCGGCATCAGGAAGGCAAGCCTGCCGCCGGATTTAAGGAGCGAGAGCGTTTTCATGAAGAAAAAGCTCGAGACATCGGCATAAACGTTTTTAGTTTTTGAGCTCCACGGCGGATTCGTGGCCGCAAAGTCAAAACGTCTTCTTTCGCTTTTCCAACGGCTGACGAAGTCCGTGACGCGGACATCCGGGTATTCTGTCGCTCCTGCAAGAATCAGGTTCGCTTTCGCAATCATGACGGCAATCGGATCGCTATCCATGCCGCTGACTTTTAATCCCATGTCTTGCGCAAGCATTAAAAAGGTGCCGCTGCCGCAGCAGGGATCCAAAAATGCTGCACCGGGCTTTGTGCCTAAAGAATTCAGCAGCTCTTGAGCCACGGATTGCTCCGTGTAGTAAGAGCCGGTGGAATTCTTGACGCCTTCTGTTAAGAAAGACTGGTAGATCGTGCCGAGAAGATCAAACTCTTCCGGAAGCTCAAGCTTCGCAAATTGCTGTTCGAAAGTATGCGTTCGGCCGTATTCGGTTTTGAACTTTTCGGAGAGCTTTCGATCACAGCAGTAACGATCCAGCAACAGGCAGCTGAGGGTGTAAATGATGTCGGGCAGTGAGATTCGGTGTTCTGCGGACAAAAGCTCGGTGATAAACGTGACGGTGTCGGGGTTGGCACAGCGTTCTTTAGGAATAAATCGCCGAGAAGAGCCGGTTTTATTGGCTCGATAGGAGGGCTTGCCGGTCAGGTCGCGGTTTAATCGCTTCCATATTCTTTCCGTCGATTTTGAGATCGGCATCTCCGCTCCGTAAAACACAATCAAGAATCCTTCATTCTAATCAAGGAGGAGAAAGCGTTGTGCGGCAGGCAATGAAGAAGTTTTTTCAAAAAAATGAGACAACAAAAAACCGGAGCTGACGAACTCCGGTGTTTTAGAGAAAAGCGTTTAGATTAGATCACGCTGGCAGGAACTGTGACTTCATAAGGCAGCGGCAGGATTTCTACCGGGACATCTTTAACATAAAGTTCGGAATCCATATATTCATAAGTCAGGACAAACAGGAAATGCTCGCCGTCGCTCTGAATAACGCGTCCCATCGGTTCGTTTTCCATGAAGACTTCCGTGCCTTCGTCGAGATCCTTAACGCCTCTGGCAACGCCTAAGAACATACGGCGTTTTACCTTGCCCAGGTTTTCAGTCTTGGAGATGATCTCCTGACCGGTGTAGCAGCCTTTGTTAAAGGCAATACCGCCGATCAAGTCCATATTCAGTGCCTGCGGCAGCCATTCGAGAGATTCGGGTTTCTCGATTAATGCAATACCTTCTTCCATCAGGGAGCGAGCCAGGCGGTTGTGGGCTTTGATCGGAGCGTACATGTCATCAGGGATCTTTCCGATGGCGACAAATTTGCCGTGCATTCCCTGTGCGTCATTGGAGGGAAGACGAACAACGATAACGGAATCACCGACAAAGGCCTGCATCGGTTCGCGCGGAAGGGCCGGGCACGAACGGTCGATAGCCTTGGCATCGTCGGAGCAGAAATAGGTGATCGGTTCGGGAAGAATTTCGATTTCGACTTTGCTTCTCAAAATGAACTTGCTCAGACGATCGACTTCGTCCTGAGAAATGGATTTCGGCATAAGCATTCCGAAGCCGTTCGGGATTCTGACGATTAAAGAGGTAGCGGCGGTACGTCCTTGGTGGTTGCAAGCAGCCGTCCAGCGAGCGTCTGTCGGTCCCATTGTCTTTACATTCTGGGTCAGCATTCCTTGGAGAAAGTTTTCAGCGTCTTCGCCGCGAACAGCGACAAATACAAAATCTTGTTCTTCGCTGAATGTCCAGGAATTTAGTTCAAGCATGCTCATTTGTGCATTACTCCTTAATCAAAACATGTCGATAAATTAACAGATCGAAAACAATTACGACTGACAGCCTCGACAAAGTGAGCAGACAAATCTCAAATTGTCGCTATCATGCTTGTTTGAGTTGTATTAATTCAATTGCGTGTGAGTATGAGATTTGTGGTCAAACTGCTGGCCGCCTGCGGCCTTGTAGCCGTGCTGGCGTTCGGACTTCTCGGCGGTGCTTACTATTACGTAAACGTGCGGCCGGTGCCTTTTGAAGGAAACCCTCCGGAGGTCGTGATTAAAGTAGACAAGGGCAGTACGATCCGCTCAATTGCCAACTCGCTCAAGCAAGCCGGGGCAGATGTTGATCCGTCAATCCTTACCCGAGCATTCTCTTTTTACGATCAGGACAAATCGGTTCATGTCGGTTACTACCGAATCCCGAATCCTTCAACGATCAGAGAGATCGTCGATAAGTTCGCCTCCGGCGATGTGATCATGAGCAAGTTCACACTGGTTGAGGGTACAGAAACTGCAAAATTCCTGACACGCATTAAAAACTCTGAAGATTTAGATCACGCGGACCCCGATCTTGACCTCAAAACAGTCATGTCCACCGTCCACGCGCCGGAAGGCACGCACCCGGAGGGGCAGTTCGCCACAGATACTTTTGTATTTGCTAAAGGTTCTCCCGATACGCTGGTGTTAAGACGCGCTTACCGCGAGCAGCAGGAACGCATTAGCAAGGCTTGGGAAACACGTTCCCCGAATGTTGCCGTTAAATCTCCCTATGAACTATTGATCCTCGCCAGCATTATTGAAAAAGAAACCGGTCAGAACTCCGATCGCGCTTTAGTCTCCAGCGTCTTTAACAATCGTTTGAAGCGCGGCATGCTGCTTCAGACTGACCCGACGGTAACTTACGGAATCGAAAACTTTGACGGCAAAATCACAAAGAAACACCTGAGAACGGACCATCCGTATAACACCTACACGCGTCCGGGTCTTCCCCCGACGCCGATCTGCAACCCCGGCTTAGCCGCGATTGAAGCGGCCGCACACCCGGCTGATACGGATTATTTATACTTTGTGGCCATGGGCAAGAGCGGCCAGACTAAATTCTCTAAGACACTCAAAGAGCATAATGCGGCCGTGCAGAAGTATCTCAGAAGCCAAGGACTTTGATTATCATGGAACGCGGGAAATTTATTACGGTTGAAGGCGTGGACGGCGCCGGCAAAAGCACTCAGTTCGAAGTAATCGCTAATGCGCTCAAAGAGAAAGGTATTGATTTTGTCAGCACGAGAGAGCCGGGCGGTCCGGAAAGCGCCGAGAAGATCCGAGAGCTTCTGTTAAACGAACCCATGACCGCAAAGTGCGAACTGCTTCTAATGTTTGCAGCTCGTCAGGAAAATCTTGCCAAAATCATTCGTCCGGCTTTAGAAGCCGGTAAATGGGTTCTCTGCGACCGCTTCACGGATGCTTCTGTCGCCTACCAAGGGTACGGCCGTGGGCGCAGCTTGAAAGAAATCGAGATGCTCGCTGACTTCGTACATCCCGATATCAAGCCCGACAAAACGGTCATTTTTGACTTGCCGACCGAAGTTGCAGCAGCCCGCTTGTCCCGCAAGCTCGACCGGTTTGAACAGGAAGACGCAGACTTCCATCGAAGAGTGCGTCAAGGCTATCTGGAAATCGCAAAGAAAGAACCCGAGCGCTGTGTCGTCATTGATGCTCAGGGAACGCCGGAAGAGGTCTCTGCGCATGTCCTCAAGGAGGTTGACACATGGGTTTAGCCCCGTACCCTTGGCTGGAACGGCCGGCCGAAGTGCTCTCAAAAATGCTCGGCAAACTTCCGGGCGGTGTCCTTATTTATGGTCCGCGAGGATGCGGCGTGTTTGAACTGGCTTCCCGCTTTGCGGCAGCCGTAGTTTGTCAGCACCCGGTAGACGGCGCGCCATGCGGAATCTGCGAGGAGTGCAAACTCATCTTCAGCGGAAACCATCCGGACCTTCGCTACGTATTAAGCGAAACCGAAGCCGCGCTTCATCCTGAACCCTGGAACGGTAAATTCGGAGAGATTCCGAAGGGCAAAAGTCTGTCTAAACAAATTCTGATTGAACAGGTTCGCGGCATCGGAGAATATCTTTCTGTTACGGCGCATCGCGCCGGCCACCGAGCCGTCGTGATCTATCCGGCAGATTCCATGTCCGGAGACCAAAGCTCGGCCCTGCTTAAAACGCTTGAAGAGCCGCCCGAAGGCGCAGTACTTATCCTGGTTGCTGATGACATCAACTCGATTCTTCCGACGATCCGCTCCCGCTGCCAGTTGGTTCGCTGCACGCCGCCTACACGTGAGCAGGGCATCGCTTACCTCAAGTCCCAGAAGGTCCGAAATCCGGAGGGAGAGCTCACACGTTTGAGCGGCAGACCGCTTCTGATTCATGAGGCTGACCCCAATCTCACATTGGATAAAAAAGACGAAGCCAAGTATCTCGAAATGCTTGCTCTTGGCTCTGCGCTATCTAGCGTTCAGGTGCTGTCGGCTTTTCAGAAGGATATGCCGGTCGGTCCTGTGGTTTCCGTCATGCAGCGCTGGTACTGGGATCTGATGGCGGTGCTCTCCGGTGCTGAGCCGAGGTATTTTCCGGAACACGCCGAAGCTTATAAACGTCAGGCGCAGGGTACGGATTTTCAGAAGCTGGTTCCATTTAACCAAACGCTGATGCAGGCCAACCGCAGCAAAGATCATCCTTTAAGCAAACGTCTGGTTCTCCAGGATCTGTTCATCACCTGGGCAAAGACGCTGGCTGACGCGCGTAAAAATTAGGATTTCAGCTTCTTAAATCCTTCTAGGACCTCTGTTTGATCCGGAGAGATGTACCTGGTGGTTGTATTAACCGAAGCGTGTCCCATGGCTGTTTGAACGACGTTGACCGGCATCACTTCCAAGCTGGCGACAGCAAAGGTATGGCGCAGCCAGTGCAGTGAACTTCCGAGAAGCTTGGCTGCGTCGCGCGGATTTTTCTTTCGGACGTCGTTGGCCACTTCTTCGAGGAAGGTATGCAGGACGATATAAAGTCCGGAACGCGATAATCCTTCCTTATCCGCTCCTTTGTTGCCGATGCGGAAGCTCGCAATTAGAGGGACGTCTTTTCCGGCCGGCTCAAAAAGCGGAGGGCGCTTCCTGGCAGCAAGGTATCTCGAGATTTTCTCAACTTGTTCTGAAGACAGCGGGAGGCGTCTTTGTTTATCGCCTTTACCGACAATGTCGATGACAACAGTTTCTTCATCGCCGAAGCGTGAGTATTCAATCCAGCCGCAGCGGGCGTTGATCATTTCGCTCGCTCGCATACCGAGTTCCTTACCTAAGACAAAAAGAACCTCGAGCCGCATGCGGACAAGATCAAGAGGCAGCTGAGCAAGGTGTGTTTCGATTTCCTCCCATTGGGCCGGAGATAAAGAACGGTCCGCAAATTCTTTAGGTTTGCCTTCGCCGGGCAAAAAACGCACCTTCGCAGGAATCTGATCAAAAGGATTGAATTTCAGATAGCCTGTCTTATGAAGGAAGGAAAAGAGCTGTCGGATGATCGTCGAGGCGGCTTTTCGGCTTGTGTAGGCAAGGGAAGAATTAAAAGGTTTCCAATCCGGAGATTCCCGCGGCGTATTCTTGGGTCCGATCCAAGTTTCCTGCGGATAGATCCAGGATTTCTGCCAGTTCTCGGGTGTTTCTCTGCCGATCATCTCGAGCCACTTAAGATAATCCGCGCATTCATCAAGACGAGCGGAGGAAAGGGCGACTCTTTTCTCTAAGAGGCACCATAACAAAAATCTTTCGGCCTCTCTTCGATAGGCAGCCTGAGTATTGGCATTGGTGCCTTTTGCTTTAAGCCAGAGACGAATAGCTTCAATGTCGGTGTTGACGTTTAAGGCACAGTCCTGTCGGTCGCCTCGGTTGGTTCCTGAAGAACCGTCTAAGCCTTTTGGAGGCGCTAAAAATTCAAGCGGACGTATTTCGTCGTTTTTAAGCGGCTGACCGAGACGGCGCCCGGCTTTTTGCTTTTTATTGATTTCGGACCAAAGCGGGGCGCCGACGTCTTCGATCTTTTGACTGTAATAGGACTTGGAGAGGTCCCGAGCTCGGGTTTCTAAAACCGGCGGGAAATCTATCGGAGCACCGTTGAGTTTTTTAGAGTAGAGCCACGAAAGGATTCCGTTGCTTCGTTCTTTGTTCAGGTCCAGACGCGTCGCCCAGCGCTCGGGATCCTCGTACATGGCGTCGATCAAATCGTCAAGGCAATTTATTCCTTTAGATTCAAGATGTTCCGCGATCTCAGCTAAAAAATACTGATTCAGAGGAAGATCAAAGTCGAAATCAGAAGCCATTGAAAAAACCGGTATCTAAAAGGAGAAATTCCAAGAGAGACCAAGTATAGAGAATTTTGAAGAGCGGAGAAAATGTAACTATTTAGCATGAAAAGTTCGTAATTGTAAGCTTTTTTGAAAACCCGAAACAAACTTTAACTTTTCGAAATTCGGGCTACTATAGGCCTGATATAGTGAATCTGCGGCGCTGATTTGGCGCCACTCTCAAAGGAAGGACAACGATGAATACTAAAAAGGTTATCTCTTCTGCAGCTTTAGCTGCCTCCCTTACATTCGCCGCCGGTGCAGCATTTGCATGGGGATGCGGAGCAGGCCCCATGATGGGCTACGGTCCCGGCTGTCAAGCCGGTCCCCAAGGCGCGAATCGCGGCTGCCAGTACGGTCCCAACGGAATGATGCGTCAGGGACATCCCTGCTGGTCTTACGGTCCGCAGCAGGGTGCTCAGGGCCCTAGAGACTATCGTTCCGGCTTTGAACAGAGAAAAATTTATCTGCGCGGTGCGCTGAATCTTACTGATGCTCAGAAACCTGCATTTGAAGCCTACTTCGGCGCTGTCGATGCTTATCACCAGATGAAGCGTCCCCTTGCTGCACAAGGCCAGACACGTCAAGACATCTTGAATCAGCGCTTGGCTTTCCAAAAAGCCCGAGTTGAAGCGCTTCAGAAAGCTATTGACGCTCGTCAGGAACTCATGAAAGTTCTTACTCCGGAACAGGTTAAGGTGTTTGACTCGATCGAATCCCGTACCCACGCCAGAGGTCCGAGAGGCGGCTTCGGTCCCGGACACCGCGGTCCGCACCATGGCGGCTACGGCATGTATCAGCAGGGCGTTCCTGCACCGCAGGCACAGCAGGGCGGCAAACTCTAATCTCTAGGATTAAGTTATCCTGGCACAAATAAATCCCGAACTCCGAAGAGTTCGGGATTTTCGTATGTGCTACAAGTGAAACCCGGAAAATCGAAGGTATGTCTATCTTCAAGGTTCCTAAAACGGCAACAACACCATTCTCACCCGAGCAAACCGTTTATCCAATTTACGGGATCAAACATAAGAGCTAAATCTGTCTGAAGGACAAAAGTTAGCTGTTTTGTTCGTCAACAATCTGTTTGAATAAAGTACCCGGAACAAATTTGGGGACGCTGCGGGGCTTCAATTCAAGTTTTTCACCGGTATGGGGATTGCAGATAACGCGTGCTTTCCTTTTTACCTGACGGAAGGTTCCGAAACCGACTAACACGACAGGCTCTCCGTTTTTGACGGATGTCATGATGGAGCGGATCATTGTATTCAGGGTACGGGTAGCCATATCCTTAGTGATTTCATTTTCTTCCGCAATAATTTCAATCAATTGCTGTTTATTCATATTGTTCTTCCGAAGATGTGGTTATCGGGTGAGGATCAGAGTATTCAAGTGAGGATGGAATTCCTCAAGAAACAACGAGGCTCAAGGAGATATTAGCAAGATTAAGGAAATATTACTACTGAATTTTAGGTATATGGGAGGAATTTCATCCGATTGGCTGAACTTTCTTTATTGTGGATCTTAATTTTCACTTAATGAAAGTTTTTCTTCGCAGCGAAATTTATATTTGATGTATCCTTCCTAAAAACAGCAAGATTCTGTTAAAAAATAATATTCCCCCACCAATAGATAATTTCTAAAAATTTATTGTTTCTCCTGGAATTTCTTTAATTTTTTTTATTCTTTTTCTAGTTGAATATTTAATTAGTACCATATGGGGAAATTGTTCCTAACTTCATTAAAAAAAGAAAAAGCCCGAACAAAATGTCCGGGCCTCAGGTCTTTTTGTTTCGACGAAGTCTTTATAGCGACCTCAAAGAAGACTCAGAACCATTAGATAGCGCCTGTGCCGAATTTCTCAGCGTGAATCTTGTTTTCTGCAACGCCGTTCTTAACCAGTTCAGAAGCAGCGAGCTTCATGAAGGGAACCGGACCGCAGATGCAGTAGTCAGCGCCCTGAGAAACCAAGCTCTTGAAGAAGTCTTCGGAAGGACGGCCGTGTTCGGAAGTCTCGAACACTTCGAAAGAAACGTTGCCTTCCTTAACGACGAGAGCGAGTTCTTCGCGGAACGGGATAGCTTCTTTATTCTTGCAAACGTGAACGAAAGAGATCTTGCGAGTCGGATCTTTCTGCACGGCTTCTTTGAGCATTGCGAAGAGCGGAGTGATACCGATACCGGCGGAGAGCAGGCAGAGTTCGCCGTTGCCTTCGGGCAGGTTGAATTCGCCGACCGGGAAGGAAACTTCAACGACATCACCTTCGTTGATGTCGTTGTGCAAAGTGTTGGAAACCATACCTGCAGGAGACTTCTCTACGGCTTCGACCTTCTTGACGGCAATTGTCAGGGAAGTGGCGTCAGCCTTAACAACAGTGTACTGACGCGGCTGAATCAGATCCTGTCCTTTCACGAACACACGAACGGAAATGTACTGGCCGGCCTTGACTTCAGGCATCTTGCCGTTGTCGACAGGAACAAGCTTGAAGGAAGTAACGTTGTCGGTCTGCTTGGATTTTTCAGCAACCTTGAAGAAACGCCAGCCTGTCCAGCCGCCTTCTGCAACAGCGTTCTTGTCATAAATAGCTTTTTCTGCGCCGATAAGGACGTCGGCAAGCTGCATGTAAGCGGCTGTCCAAGCATCAATAAGTTCGGGAGTAGCAGCATCGCCGAGGACTTCTTTGATGGAGGCGATGAGGTGCTTGCCGACGATCGGATAGTGTTCGGCGCGGATGCCGACGGAAACGTGCTTGTTGGCGATGTGAGCAACAGCGCCCAACAAGGCCGGAAGGTTTTCAATGTTTTCTGCATAAGCCAGAACAGCTCCCGCCAAAGCCTGCTGCTGGAAGCCGGCGCGCTGATGGCCCATATTGAAGACCTGCATCAGTTCCGGGTTGTGAGAAAGCATTCTCTTATAGAAGTGGGAAGTAAGTGCAACACCGTGTTCGCGAAGAACAGGAACAGTAGCCTTAACGAGTTCGATTTGTTGTTTTGTAAGCATTGAATCCACCTATGAAAATTCAAAAATATTGTGGTGATTCTAGTTGTAATCCCTAGCCTCCTTTGAAAGGAAATGTTCTCATCTGTAAGCAATCTTCTCTGGTTCGAACTGTTCTTCGGACTGTCGTCTGAGGCCAGAAATAATGGGTAGTGAATTTTTGCTGGGCGGGAGAAAAAACTAATCAGATTTCTTGAAAATTTTTGACGGACAAGGCAGAGAAGGCAATTAGCGGCCACAAAATTCGTTCGTATTCTTCCTTATTCACATATCGATACGTCAAATTTATTCTTATTCAAACAATAGGAGTCTGCTCTTACGAGTCTTCGGATTTCATCAAAATCAAAAACTGTCTGGAGGAAAGAACATGCCTTATTTAATCAAGGGAGCAAATGTTTTTACTCCTAAATTTCTAGGAAAAAAAGGACGTCCTTATTCTGGAAGAAAAAATTGCTGCTATTGAAGACGACCTGTCTCAGGTTAGTCTTCCAAATCTGGAAGACATTGAGGCGAAAGGATTGAACCTCACTCCCGGCTTCATGGATCAGCATGTGCATATCACGGGCGGAGGAGGAGAGGGAGGCCCTGAAACCAGATGTCCAGAACTTCAATTATCAGAACTCATTCTCTGCGGAACTACTTCTGTTGTCGGTGTTTTAGGAACGGACGGACTCTCAAGAACGCCTTCTTCCGTTCTCGCAAAATCTCGCGCTTTAAAACGAGAAGGCATAAGTGCTTGGATGCATACAAGCAGTTATTTGCTTCCGCCGCAAACGCTGACGGGATCCGTGAAAGGCGATCTGTACTGCGTGCCTGAGGTGCTTGGCGTCAAGATTGCCCTCGGAGACCATCGTTCTTCATTTCCGACAGCAGAGAAACTTCTGGAAGTTTTGACGGACATTAGAGTGTCCGCAATGCTTGCCGGAAAAATTGGCTTCTTGCATATCCACCTAGGCGACGTTCCAGGCGCCTTCAATCTTTTAGAAGAAATTGTTGACCGCGGTTTTCCGATCAAACACATCAGACCGATGCATGTGGCTAGAAAGAAATGGCTGCTTCAGGATGCGATTGGTTTTGCGAGAAAAGGAGGCTTCATTGATGTGACTTCCGGCGGAATTTGTGATTTTTCCAGTCCTGCCGATGCAGTAGAGATTCTTTTTGATGAGAAGGTTCCCCCTCACTTGCTTACGATGAGTACGGACGGCCATGGATCTAAACCTAGATTCAATGAAAACGGAGAGCTTATTGGATTGCGGTGCGGCGGCGTTACCGGAAATTTAGATATTGTGAGAGAACTGATAGGACGCGGGCACGCCCCGGAGAAGATCCTGCCGTTGGTGACATCGAATGTTGCAGATGCTTTAGGTTTAGGCGGAAAAGGAAAAATATCTGCTGGCTTTGATGCAGATATATGCTTCTTCGATACTGATTGTGATTGGAAATTACGTTCAGTGTTTGCTAGGGGAAAACAGCACCTTTCAGAAGGGGAACTGCTAAAGAAAGGAACATTTGAGGAGTTGTAAGCAAACTGTAGGGGCAAACAGTTCTCCGAAGATAATAATTTCCATTAAGTTCGCTTCAATTAGATATTGGTAACAAGGCGAGGGCAGGCTGAGTACTTATTTATGATTAAGATTTTCAGCCTTTAAATCATTATTAACAACATACCGCAAGCTTACCTTTTCATTTTTATGAAAATTATGCTCACCCGGCAGGATTTTTTTATTGGTTAGATGGGTGTTTCCTTTAGGTTAGGTTCATTTAATGGTGTGGAAAGCTTTTTTAAATGGTCAATCTGACAAGAAACTCGAGCCGAAGTTGTTAGGGCATGACGGCTGAGGAATTAGAAAGTTGCTGGTTATCTTTTCAATCTTTGTAGAAACCAAGCAAAACGGCTCTCGGATCGCACTCCGGAGTCGCCTTGTAAGGATGAGATCATGCCTGCGCATCAATCTCACGCCTCTGTTAAAGCAAAGCGCATTAAGCGACGGCTGCTCAAATTGCTTATTGTCAAATTGCTTGTTCCTTTGCTTTCGCTACTTTGAGAACTCAGGTACAATTCGTCTTCTTGCGAGTGTGGCGAAATTGGTAGACGCGCTAGATTTAGGTTCTAGTGTCTTCGACGTGACGGTTCGAGTCCGTCCACTCGCACCACTATAAATACTCAAGCTGAATTCTCTTTTCATCCTCTTAGCAAAAAGATATAACTAGTATAAATTTCTAAAATTACGTTATCTAATTAGAATAAGAAGTATAATACGGCCATGAATGGAGGAATTTCATGGCC
>OBYQ01000772.1_pt1 | contig 25211 bp, 28 predicted proteins | sample 1538221 | NCBI WGS metagenome assembly OBYQ01 (sample SAMEA2580200, study PRJEB22360) | human gut metagenome | biome: human gut; feature: human-associated habitat; material: faeces | place: Denmark | collected 2008/2010
ATGTGACCGAAGGAACCTTTGACGCATACCTCTGGCAGACGGTGGAGAATAAGCAAAAATTCATCAGTCAGATCATGACTTCTAAATCGCCGGTGCGTTCCTGCGATGATGTGGACGAAACGGCGCTTTCCTTTGCCGAGATCAAAGCCCTGTGCGCCGGAGATCCCCGCATCAAGGAGCGTATGGATTTAGATGTGGAGGTATCCCGCCTGAAGCTGATGAAAGCCGACCACCAGAGCAAGCAATATCGTCTGGAGGACCAGCTGCTCAAATACTTCCCGGAGGAGATTGAAAAGCACAAGGGCTTTATCAAGGGCTTTGAATCCGATCTGGAGGTTTTGGCAGCGCACCCGCACCCGGAGGACGGTTTTGCTGGTATGGAAATCCGAGGTGATCTGCTGACCGATAAGGAGAATGCCGGTGCAGCACTTCTGGATGCCTGCAAGGAGGTCAAAACCTCCGATCCGGTGCAAATCGGCAGCTACCGGGGCTATGCCATATCCGTGGAATTTTCCGCATGGAAACAGGAGTATACGCTCCTGCTGAAAGGACAGATGACCCACCGGGCAACCCTTGGTACAGACCCTCGCGGAAATCTTACCCGTATCGACAATGCCCTCGCCCAGATGCCCCAGCGTCTGGAGGCGGCAAAGGCCCAGCTGGATAACCTCTATCAGCAGCAGGCTGCCGCAAAGGAGGAAGTCGGAAAGCCATTCCTTTATGAAGAAGAACTGCGAAGCAAAAATGCCCGTCTGGTGGAGCTGGATACTTTGCTCAACATCGACGGAAAGGGACAGGCGCACGCAGAGGCTGTTGTTGCCAAAAGCATACGGACTTCGGTGCTGGACAGCCTGAAGCGTCCGGCGACGCCCCGCAGTACAGACAAGAAACCAAAACAGCATGAGGAGGTGCGATAACATGAATACCAATAATCTGAATACGGCCCTTTATGAAAAGATGGCCACTGAGCAGGAAAAATATAGGGACTGGTTGAAAAGCCAGCCCCCGGAAGAAATCCTGCACCACACCTATGAATATACTGTCCGTGAGGACATCGTGATGGCGATGGAGGAGCTGGAGCTGACCGACGCACAGGCCCACGCGCTTTTGGAATCTCCCTCGCCGCTGGCGGATGTGTACCGTTATTTTGAAAAGCTGGAGACCGGCTATATGGATGTGATCCGGGACAGCATTGAAAACCGTGCCGATGATGTGTGCAAGGCGCAGGAAGAATTACGAACTGCCCCTCTCTACCCCCATTCTGCCGCCTATGCGAGAGAACATGGGGAAATGGCACAGTACAACCTCTCATATCAGGCGAACAGCGCCTGCAAAGAAGCTATTGAGCAGACCATCAGCGCCCACTATGCAGAGAATCGGCTGGATACGGAGGCGGCGGTCAAAGATGTGCTGGAAAAGTTCGGGACGGAACGGGTACAGTTTATTCTTGCCAACACCATCCAGCGCAAGAACTATGACGGGCGTATCTCTCAGGACAATAAAGCATGGGCAAAAACCATTCCCATGCTGGAGGACAGCGGCGCTTCCCGCCACAGTGCCTATCTGGTGGTAGATCAGGTCAATCCCGGTTTGACCGACCTGTTCACCAGACAGTTCCGAAAAGTCGCTCAAGAACAGCAGAAAAGTTCTGTCCTGCAAAAGCTCCAGCAGGAACCGCCTGCCCGCAAGCCTGCCGCCCCGAAAAAACGGGAGCCGGAGCGATAACCATGGCAAAGCGCAAGCGGGATGTTCCGGTTTTGTTTTGGGTGTCCGCAGAAGAACTGGAACTGATCCATCAAAAGATGCAGCAATACGGGACAGAGAATTTGAGCGCTTATCTGCGGAAAATGGCGCTGGATGGTTATGTGATCAAGCTGGAACTGCCGGAGCTGAAGGAGTTGGTCTCTCTGATGCGCCGAAGCAGCAGCAACTTGAATCAGCTGACCCGCAAAGTGCATGAGACTGGGCGGGTTTATGATGCTGACTTGGAGGATATATCCCAGCGGCAGGAACAGTTATGGGACGGAGTTAAAGAGATACTGACACAACTCTCCAAACTTTCGTAACCGGGACAAATACCCCATCTGCGGAGGGAGGAACGGCGTTTCTTCGCCGCGCCTTCCTCCGCTTTTTCTTTTTACCCGTATCCTTGCCTTTTGGCTGTAAGACAGGGATAATGGAATCAGGAACAGGAACTGTGATTTTGAGAGGAGGCATAACAATGAGGGCATTGGTATTTTTGTTGAAACTGCTGTTGAAGATCGTGATGGTTCCGGTGATTCTGGCGCTGACCCTGTTCGTTTGGATTTGTGTGGGGATCGTCTATGTCTCCGGTCTGGTGCTGGGGCTTATCAGCATGGTGATCGCCCTGCTGGGTGTGGCGGTTCTGCTGACCTGTTCCCTGCAAAACGGCATTATCCTGCTGGTGATGGCATTCCTTATTAGTCCCTATGGTCTGCCAATGGCTGCCATCTGGCTGCTGGGCAAGGTGCAGGACTTGAAGTTTGCCATTCAAGATTTGGTTTATGGATAAAATGCGCGGTCACAAAAATGCCAGACAGTGTCTGTTAAATTGCTATATTTACTTCTGTGCTACATCCGTGTATAATAGTAGCACGAAAGGAAGTGATGGATGTGACCAAATCAGAACGGTTTGAGCAATTAGACAGACTTCTGACCGAGCATGATGGGATGCTGCAAACCGCACAGGTAATCGCCAGCGGAATTGTAAAACCCATTTTTTATGAATATGTCAAAGAGAAAAATCTTCAGCAGGTTGCTCACGGAATTTATGTCTCCGAGGACACCTGGATTGATGCGATGTTTCTGTTACATCTGCGATGTGGTCAGGCAGTATTTTCCCATGAATCAGCGCTATTTTTCCATGACTTGACAGACCGGGAACCATCTCCATACGCTATCACGGTGCGCAGAGGGTACAGCACCACTCGCTTAAAGGCAGAGGGCCTTTCTGTTTACACCATCAAACCAGAACTATATGAGGTAGGGCTGACAACTGGCCAAACACCTTTTGGGCATACGGTTCCTGTCTATGATATGGAGCGCACCATCTGCGATCTGCTCCGCAGTCGAAGCAGCATGGAAATACAGACTTTTCAAGGTGCGCTGAAGATGTATGCCAGAAGAAAGGACAAGGATCTGCGGACTTTGATGCGGTATGCCGGTATGTTCCGGGTTGAAAAAATTTTACGGCAGTATTTGGAGGTGCTTTTATGATAAAGACAGCAAGGCAGCTAAAAGATTTGATTCGCAATCTTTCCAGAGAAAAATCTGCGGATGCACAGCTTTTAATGCGAAACTATATGATGGAGCGTTTTCTGGAGCGTATTTCCCTTTCTGAATATCGTGATAAATTTATTCTGAAAGGCGGGATGCTGGTAGCGGCAATGGTTGGACTGGATGCCCGTTCCACGATGGACTTGGACGCTACTGTAAAAGGAGCCAATGTTAATGTAGAGGACATCGAGAACCTGATTTCTGCTATTGTGAGTGTACCGATTGATGATGGCGTCAAATTTCAGCTGAAAAGCATTTCAGAGATTATGGATGAAGCGGAGTATCCTGGGATTCGGGTCAGCATGACTACAACCTTTGACGGTGTGGTGACACCTTTGAAGATTGACATTTCCACAGGGGATGCCATTACTCCCAGGGAGGTACGCTACTCTTTCAAGCTGATGCTGGAAGATCGCTCCATTGACATTTTGGCATACAATCTGGAAACCGTTCTGGCTGAAAAGCTGGAAACAATCATCACCAGAACCACCACCAACACCCGCATGAGAGATTTCTATGACATTTATATTCTGGATCAGCTCCACGGGAACACATTGAACCGGCAGACGCTCTATGATGCACTGTTGGCAACTGCCAAAAAACGCGGAACCGAACGGCATCTTGCAGAAGCTGTGGATGTTTTGAATGAAGTGGAAAGCAGTCCTGTGATGCAGAAACTTTGGGAATCTTACCGCAGGAAGTTTTCCTATGCGGCAGATCTGGAGTGGAGCATCATCATGGGGGCGGTTCGCAGTTTATACGCTCTATGTGAAAAGGGATCGAGCCTATGAAAAAACACGGTCATTATTGCAAAGTCTGCGGAGAATACAAAGCCAACGAAAAATTTTCCGGCAAAGGCCATGCGGCTCATATCTGTAAATCCTGTGCTTCTTTGCCGCCGGAAAAACAAGCGGAGCAAATGACGGTAAACCGCTTACTGAATCTCCCTTGGCGGTTATCAAAGGAGCAGATTTCCTGGCTGAAAAACCGAATGAAAGATAAGCGCCCGGAAGTTCGTATACTGGCAAAAGAACAATACGAGATGAGGTGTCCTCCAAAACAGTTAGAGGACACCGATGACGATTTTGATTTTCTTGATGAGAATGATTTTATAGAATAACGAAAGCGGTCTGCACCATGCAGGCCGTTTCTTTTTTGGAAAGGAGGCCCTTCTATGGCAACCACACGCATCATGCCCCTGCATATCGGCAAGGGCCGCACCGAAAGTCAGGTAATCAGCGACATCATTGATTATGTGGCAAATCCGCAAAAGACTGACAACGGAAAACTAATTACCGGCTATGGCTGTGACAGCCGGACCGCCGATGCAGAGTTTCTTCTGGCAAAGCGGCAGTACATTGCCGCTACCGGACGGGTGCGCGGCGCAGATGATGTGATCGCCTATCATGTGCGCCAGTCCTTCCGTCCCGGTGAGATTACCCCGGAAGAAGCAAACAGGCTGGGTGTGGAATTTGCCAAGCGATTCACCAAGGGGAATCACGCCTTTGTGGTCTGCACTCACATAGACAAGTCGCACGTTCATAATCACATCATCTGGTCGGCGGTCAATGCAGATTGTGACCGAAAGTTCCGCAACTTTTGGGGCAGCACCAAGGCGGTTCGCCGGTTAAGTGATACCATCTGCATTGAAAACGGACTGTCCATTGTAGAGAATCCGAAACTTCACGGAAAAAGCTATAACAAGTGGCTGGGAGATCAGGCAAAGCCCTCCCATCGGGAGCAGCTGCGGGTGATGATTGACCGTGCGTTGGAGCAAAAGCCCGCTGACTTTGACGCATTGTTGAAACTGCTTACAGAAATGGGCTGTGAAGTATCCCGGCGCGGGAAAGCAATCCGGCTCAAAGCACCCGGCTGGAAGAATGTAGCCCGCATGGATGACAAGCTGGGGGCCGGGTACAGTGAAGCAGAAATCCGTGCGGTGCTGGCCGGTGAAAAACGGCATACGCCCCGTAAAAATTCCGTCGTGCAGCCGGAGCCGACCAAGGTCAATCTGCTGGTGGACATTCAGGCAAAATTGCAGGCTGGAAAAGGTGCTGGCTATGCTCGATGGGCTAAGGTGTTCAACCTCAAGCAGATGGCGCAGACCATGAATTACCTGTCAGAGCATAACCTGCTGGAGTATGCGGTTTTGGAAGAAAAGGCTGCGGCTGCCACGGCACATCACAATGATCTTTCGGCGCAGATCAAAGCGGCTGAAAAGCGCATGGCAGAGATCGCTGTTCTGCGTACTCACATCGTAAATTATGCCAAGACCCGCGAGACCTATGTGGCATACCGCAAGGCGGGTTATTCTCGAAAATTTCGGGAGGAACATGAGGAAGAAATCCTGCTCCATCAGGCGGCAAAAAATGCCTTTGACGAGATGGGTGTGAAGAAGCTGCCCAAGGTTAAGGACTTGCAAGCTGAGTATTCCAAACTGCTGGAGGAAAAGAAGAAAACCTATGCCGAGTACCGGCGCTCCCGTGAAGAAATGCGGGAGCTTTTAACGGCAAAGGCAAATGTAGATCGAGTGCTGAAAATGGAGGTAGAACAGGATGTTGAAAAAGAAAAAGACCACGGCCAGCGGTAAGCTGGTCCTGGTCAAAAGCGTTCGCAGAACGCGCAGCCACAGAATGAAATTCTGTGTTCAAAGGGGCTTGGGGGCGCTGCCCTCAACAAGCAAGCGGAGAGGAAAATCACGGAGGGATTTTCTTCTCTGCGGGCCTGTGTGTATTAACACAGGCATTGCTTGCCAGTATTATCCCGAATCAGAATAATTTTGGAATAACCACCGTTCTCGCTATTCCGCATGATGGAGGCAGCGGGCGTCACCGAGGAACTGAAAGCCCATGACCCCATACGCTGGGTGGGGCTGATGAACACGCTGAAAGCACAGGTGGAGGAAATGATTTGTCAAGAGTTTATTTATATTTAGAACTTTTTCTTTTTGTCAGAAAACCATTTGACACTGCCATTATTCGCGCCTATACTTATAGTGGTTAGCTATAACGAACCGAAAGGAGGAATGGGTGGTGCTGACCTATGAAAAACAAGCACTCTCTGGTACGATTGAAGTATTATTGCGGTCTGAATTGCCAGACGAATTTGAAGGGACAAAGTTATACGGCTCTCTCGAAGAAGATGAACTACGGCTGGACTGTAAAATTTTTCGGCTGTCAAATGAAACAGGGCATGGACGCATTACAGTCTATCAGGTTTTTTCTGGTATTGAGCTTTACTATAACGATATGCACATGGGATATTGCAATCAAAATCAAGCCACAGCTAAAAACATGATAGAGATTAACCATTGTCTGATAGGACGTTTTGAGTGTAGCTTTGGTGAAAATAGTTGCTGCTATATGGCGGAAGGCGATTTGTCGATCAGCTCCATGATGAAGAAAAAGTCAAATTCGTGTTTTCCGCTGAACCACTATCACGGTATTTCTATCGTCATCAATCTGGATGAATTGCTGCCGGAAGTACGGCAAATCATGGAGCTATTGAATATTGATTTGCACTACATACAAAAATATATTTGCGAAGGAAACCGTTGCTGCATCATGCGGGCCAATCCGTCTATTGAACATATTTTTTCGGAACTCTATCATGTCCGGGAAAAAAGAAAACCAGGATACATGAAAGTCAAAATGCTGGAACTGCTTCTGTTCTTAAGTGATCTCAATACGGCAGAAGAAGTTTTACAGACGGATTATTTCAATCAAAATCAGGTCGCATTGATTAAAGCAGTAGCGTCCTATATTACGGAGGACTTGACAGCACATCATACGATTGAACAGCTTTCCCAGAAATTCGAGATTTCTACAACAGCATTGAAAAAGTGCTTTCGAGGCGTCTATGGAACCTCTGTCTATTCTTATCTTCGTACCTATCGGCTTCAAGTCGCCAAAAAATTGTTGCTGGAAACCGAGTCGTCAGTAACGGAGATTGCAAGTAAAATCGGATATGAAAATCCGAATAAATTCACTTCTGCCTTCAAAGAAACGTATGGCAGCTCTCCAACGGAATTCAGAAAGAGTGTCCGTTTGGATAGAAGCGGGTCCGTATGGAGTGGCGAAGAAATCTGAGCTGTATTAGAATATCCTTTGTCAGATAAAAGCAGAAAGACCGCTTGAAGCTGGCCTGTTTTTTGAATAGCGGGTTAGATGTTGCTAACTTTCTGCAAGACAAAGGAGGATTTCCAAATGGAAAATGAAAAATCGACAGGTAACAAGTACACTGTCAAAGACGCGGCAATCATCGGTATCTTCTGTGCGGTCATGTTCGTTGTATTTATGGTCTATTCGATCCTGACCGGCGCTTCACTGTTCTATTCCATGATTTTTAACGCCGCTGGTGCGGCACTTATCCTCGCACCGTTCTATGTTTATATGTGCATGAAAGTCGGCAAGCATGGCCCCGCGCTTGTCTACAATATCATGTGGGCGATTATCGCCGGATTGATGATGGGGCCATTTATGATTCCGTGGTTTTTGGGCGGCGGCATCATCGCAGAGCTTTCCATGTGCGGAAAGGATGCCTACCATGACATTAAGCGTGTGTCTATTTCGTGGGTAATCACGGCACTGGTTCGCGCTGCACATGGTATGTCAGAAATTTGGTTTTTCAAAGACGCATTTCTTGCCACCGGTGTCAGCGAGCAGCAGGTTCAGGCTCAGACCCAGTATTACACCGATCCGAAGTACGTCCTTTTGAGCCTGGCTGTCACCGCTATCCTGGCCGTCCTTGGCTGCATGATTAGCAACAAACTGATTGTGAAGCACTTCAGAAAGAGTGGCGCGATTAAATAAACTATGAGCATGAAATTTGATTTTCGAACCAAATTGCTTGTCATAGTTCTCACTATGTCGCTTGTGGCGGTGCTCACAAGCGACATTTTGATATACACACTTTTGGGCGTTTTGAGCGTGTATCTGATTATTCAGGGCTTTGGCAGGCAGACAATAAAATATTTGATCGTCTGCGGTATTTTTATCGTGTTGAGGTTGCTTTCAAGAGGACAGGGCATTACCATTCTTATGCCGGAAATGTTCCTGTTCATGGTGCTGCGTATTTTGATGATGGTTATGGCTGCGCAGCCCGTGATTGGTATGCCGCCGGGAGAAGTTGTAGCAGTTTTTAAGAAAATCCACGCGCCTAATGGAATTGCCCTGCCCGTAACCTTCATGCTGCGTTTCTTCCCTACTGTGCGCAGTGAATTTTCTGATGTGTTTTCCTCCCTTCGACTGCGAAAGCTGTTGTCATGGAAACACCCTCTGGACGCAATGGAGTATATTGTTACGCCTGTTATTTTCCGTTCATCCAGAATAGCCGAAGAACTTGCCGCTTCTGCTGAAAGCAGGGGGATTTCCAATCCTGGGAAACATACCTGCCGCAGAAAAATAGAATTTCAAAAAAGAGATTGGATTATGTGCGTGATTGCTGTTTGTGTAACTGCATTCTATTTTGTGCTGGAAAGGACGGTAGCATAATGGTAAATGATAAAGCAAAGCGATCCGTTATCCAGTTTGAAGATGTATCTTTTGAATATCCGGGAGCCGAAACAGATAGTATCCATCATATTAGCCTCGATGTAAAAGAGGGCGAGTTTCTTGTTCTGACTGGAGGGAGCGGCTGCGGAAAGACAACTTTAACACGATTGGTAAACGGGTTAGGCGAACAATTTTACGAAGGGACACTGAAAGGGCGCATCACACTGTTGGGACGCAACATATCGGAATATCCTCTGTATGAAATCGGGAAAAAAGTAGGTTCAATCTTTCAAGATCCAAAGAGCCAGTTTTTTGCCAGTATTACAGAGGATGAGATTTCGTTTGGGTGTGAAAATTATGGCGTTCCGTATGAAGAATTGGATAGGCGGGTTTCAAGTGCAATCAAGCGTATTAACGGAGATATGCTGCGAGGGAAAGAAATTTATCCGATGTCCAGCGGGGAAAAACAGAAAATAGCGGTGGCCTCCGTCAATGCTGTTGATCCGGAAATTTATGTGTTTGATGAACCTTCGGCCAATTTGGATATGTATTCCGTTGAGGCGCTTAAAAATTTGATGGGTGGACTTAAAGCGGAAGGCCACACAATCATTGTTGCTGAACACCGGCTTTATTATCTTACTGACCTTGCAGACCGTTTTCTCTATATGGAAAACGGGAGCATAAAAGAAGAATGGACGGCGGGAGAACTGCGCTCTATTCCAGAAGAAAAAAGACGAGCCATAGGAATACGAGCGGCAGATTTGCACCATATTGAAGTAGATATTTCTTCTGTAAAAGAAAAAGATATGACGATGGAGGTAAAGGATTTGGCGTTTTCCTATCGCAAACATCCGGTTTTCCATGATGTATCTTTTCAGGCGTATGCTGGTGATCTGATTGCGATTGTAGGCCATAACGGAATAGGAAAAACTACTTTGTCGAATATTCTTTGTGGTATGCAAAAGGAAAAAGAGGGTCAGGTCATATATAACGGGACAAAGGTATCTAAAGGCAAACGGAAGAATTTTGCCTACTTTGTTATGCAAAATACAGATTGCCAGTTGTTTGGGGACAGCGTAGAAGAAGAACTGCTATTAAACGGAAAAGGCAGTACCCAGGAGCAACGCGATGATCTGCTAAAACTATATGGCTTGTTTGAATGGAAAGAACGGCATCCCGCTACTCTTTCCGGCGGGCAGAAACAACGACTCACTCTTGCAGTATCGGATTGGATAGATACCCCCGTTTTGATTTTGGATGAGCCTACCAGCGGTCTTGATTTCAAAAATATGATGAGAATATCGGAGCATTTGAAAGCTCTTGCGCAAAAAGGAAAGACCATTTTAATCATTACCCACGATTATGAATTTGCCGCTATGACTTGCAATCGGGTTCTGCATTTCGTTGATGAAGGTCATGTAGAAACATTTCCGTTACAGGAAAATTTGTCCCGCTTATACTCCTGCCTTATGTGTCAATGAATTATGTGTCCGATTGGATAGATACGCTCTGCATGGAGTGGCAAAAACAACCGAATGATTTTATGATAATAGACGGGTTATAAAATGCTAACCCGTCTATTATTGCGAAAGGAGACTTGCTTATGGAGAAGCAAAAAAATGGAGAACTGTCCAGAATGTTCGGATATGCAGGGAAATTCCATGTTTTGACTGTTTTGGGATGTGTTCTCTCCGGAATCAGTACCATTTTATCTATGCTGCCTTTTGTTTGCATTTGGCTCGTCATCCGCGATTTAATCCAGGCTTTTGCTGCCGGGGATATATCTCTTGCAACGGGGAGCGCCCATTATGCGTGGATGGCGGTTGTGTTTGCAGCGGCAAGCATTTTAATTTATTTTATCGCCCTGAACTGTACTCATCTGGCGGCGTTTCGTACAGCCACCAATATGAGAAAATCTGCAATTCATCATATCGTGACGCTGCCGTTGGGGTATTTCAGCCAAAATGCAAGCGGACGGCTCAGAAACATCATTGATGATAATGCAGGGCTTACAGAAGGATTTCTGGCCCATCAGCTTCCCGATCTGACCGGAGCCGCAGTTATGCCGGTTGCCGTTATTATTTTAATTTTCCTTTTTGACTGGCGGCTGGGAATTTGCTGCCTGATACCTATGGGAATCAGTGTCATCTTTCTCAAACAGATGATGGGCGGAGATAATGCGCAGTTTATGGGCAAGTATATGACTGCACTGGAAACAATGAATAAAGAAGCTGTGGAATATATTCGCGGTATTCCTGTTGTAAAAGTATTTCAGCAAACTATTTATTCCTTCAAAAATTTTCACGCTGCAATAGAAGAATACGAAAAATTTGCTTCCGGGTATGCCTTAAAATGCCGTATTCCTCTTACGGGATTTACAGTAACACTGAACGGCACATTTGTTTTACTTATTCCAGTCGCCATGTTTATTTTGTCCGGGGTCAGCGGCCAGGCGGCTTATGAAAATGTTGTGCTGGATTTTCTGTTTTACAGTTTGTTTACTCCGGTCTGTGCAACTATGATGAACCGTATCATGTTTGCCAGCGAGCAGCTTATGGCGGCTAAAAGTGCAGTCAGCCGGGTGGATGAAATTTTGCAGGAAAAGCCCTTGAAGGAGCCGGAACATCCCCTGATCCCGGCAGATGCTTCGATTGTGTTTTCGGATGTTTCCTTCGCCTATCCAGGGGCCAAAGAGAAGGCCTTAGACCATATCAGCTTTGAGGTTCCGACAGGAAAAACAGTGGCGCTTGTTGGTGCCTCCGGCAGCGGTAAAAGTACAGCGGCAAGCCTCATTCCCCGATTTTATGATGTTCAGTCAGGTTCCGTTACGATTGGCGGCGTGGATGTACGCAATATTGAGAAGCAGGAACTGATGAAAAGAGTTGCTTTCGTGTTTCAGAATACCTGTCTGTTCAAGGACACCTTGCTGAATAATATTAAGGCGGCCCGCCCGGACGCTACCAAGGAAGAAGTCCTGAAAGCGGCTGATGAAGCACAATGCAAAGATATTATTGACCGCCTCCCGGATGGGCTTGATACGCTCGTTGGAACAGGAGGCACATATCTCTCAGGAGGTGAAAATCAAAGAATTGCTCTTGCAAGGGCAATTTTAAAAGACGCCCCTATTATTGTACTGGATGAAGCCACAGCATTTGCAGATGCCGAAAATGAACATCAGATACAGCTCGCTTTTGAGCGGCTGACCCAAAACAAAACGGTTATGATGATTGCCCACCGGCTCTCTACGATACAAGACGCAGACCTTATCCTGGTGTTCAAGGAGGGGCAGATTGCAGAAAGAGGTACGCATGAAGAATTGGTAGCCTTAAATGGTATTTATTCTTCTATGTGGAAGGATTACCAGACCTCGATTGCCTGGAAGGTCGGAAAGGAGGATGAGCAGCATGATTAAGGCGTTAAAAAAGAAGTATGCGTTAAGCAATCAGGGTGCAAAAGACCTGTTAAAAGGGATTGTTTATTCGGTGCTGGCCAATATCAGCCTTATGTTTCCTGTTATTCTTCTGGCTATCGTCCTCAATCAGCTTCTTGCGCCTGTTTTGGGAGCGAGTGCGCCAGAGATCAGTGCCGCTGTTTACACTGTGATTGGAATTGTGATTTTAGCTGTTGTTTTTATTTTTCATTATTGCCAGTACACCGCGACATATCTCGGAACGTATGATGAAAGCGCAAGGCGGCGTATCGGGCTTGCGGAAAAATTGCGTACCCTTCCGCTGACCTTCTTCCACCAGCGTGATCTTGCTGACCTGACAAGCACAATTATGGGCGACTGTGCAAACTTTGAACACGCATTTTCTCATACGGTTCCACAATTCTTTGGAGCAGTTATCTCTACGGGGATTATTTGTATCGGCCTGCTGATTTTCAACTGGCAAATGGGTTTGGCTCTTCTTTGGGTAGCTCCGATTTCATTTGCAATCGTTATTCTGTCACGGAAATGGCAGGAAAAACTCAGCAAAAAGCACATGAACGCAAGACTGGAGCTTGCAGAAGGCATTCAGGAATGTTTGGAAACCGTACAGGATATAAAGGCTTGCAATCAGGAAGAAGATTATCTTCGCAAATTGGACGCAAAGATGGATGCTGCGGAAAAAGCACAGATTTCATCCGAAATGACAACGGCAAGTCTGCTGACAACCGGCCAGATGTTTTTACGGCTCGGTTTGGCAACGGTGATTGTAGTAGGTAATAGTCTTATGGTAAGTGGAGATACCTCTCTGTTTACCTATATTCTGTTTTTGATTGCTGCCTCCCGCCTGTACGATCCGCTTTCCGGGGCGATGTCAAATATGGCAGAGCTGTTTTCTGTACAGCTTCAGGTGAACCGCTTGAAAGAAATAGAGGAATACCCGGAAGAAACCGGTGAGAAGAATATCCATACAAACGGGTACGATATTACATTCGATCATGTCCAGTTTTCTTACGAAAAGGGCAAACCGGTACTGAGGGATGTTTCGTTTACTGCAAAACAGGGACAGGTCACTGCATTGGTTGGCCCGTCCGGCGGCGGCAAAAGTACAGTCGCAAAACTGGCAGCCAAATTTTATCCTCTGGACGGAGGAAGAATACTGTTGGGCGGAACCGATATTGCTCCGCTAAATTCAACCATGTTGATGAAAAACTTCTCTATCGTTTTTCAAGATGTTGTGCTGTTTAATAACACCATCATGGAAAATATTCGTGTCGGTAAAAAGGACGCAACGGATGAAGAAGTGATTGCCGCAGCTAAAGCAGCGCAGTGTGATGAATTTATTTCAAAATTGTCGGACGGCTATCAGACGGTGATCGGAGAAAATGGTTCAACACTATCTGGCGGTGAGTGCCAGCGCCTTTCTATCGCACGTGCACTTTTGAAAGACGCTCCTGTTATTCTTCTGGATGAAGCTACTGCTTCTCTTGATGTAGATAACGAAACTGAAATTCAAAACGCAATATCCAGGCTGGTAAAAGGCAAGACAGTTCTTATAATCGCTCACAGAATGAGGACGGTGGAAGCTGCTGATAACATCGTTGTATTGTCAGATGGTATTGTAGCCGAAAACGGAACTCACGAAGAACTTATGAAAGAAAATGGCCTCTATCATAGGATGGTCGATTTGCAGACAGCTTCTGCAAATTGGAAGTTAAGCGTTTAATCATAAAAGGAGGTACTGATGAAACTTCATGCGTCCGGGGAGGACTACCTGGAGGCCATACTTGTTCTCCATAAGAAGATGGGCATGGTGCGCTCCGTAGATGTGGCCCGGCACATGGAGGTGTCAAAGCCCAGCGTGTGCCATGCAGTGGCTTCCTTGCGGGATGGCGGCTTTCTCACAATGGACGAAGATCACTTTCTCCATCTGACCGATGTGGGCTGCGAGGTAGCCGAAAAAATCTACGAGCGTCACTGCTTCTTTACCGAGCAGCTTATCACCGCAGGCGTTGACCCCAAAACTGCGGAGGCCGATGCCTGCCGTATTGAACACATCATCAGCGATGAGAGTTTTGACCGGCTGAAAGAGGCAGTCGAACAAGAGCAAGACTAAAACCGAATAAGCCAAGCGATCCTGCCCCGCAAGACGGGGAAAGAAAAAAACCGTTGCAGGGCAGGCAGCTTTGTGCGCCCAAAATGGATTTTCCGGGTACTGCGGCGGTTTTGAGTAACATCAAGGCCGCCGTTCCTTATGCCCTCGACAAAGGAGTGACGACTACACGCTGACACGGCGGCTTTAGGAGGGAGCCGCCGTGAAGCAAAGACCGCTTCGACATAATTCGGCAGGAATTTACCTGTCAAAAAAAGCCTGACCGTCAATCGGCTCCCATCTGTTTATGAACAGGCACTATCGTGGCTGGTCCATAAGCGTCATAAGTCCTCTTTTAGCAGCGCCAGCCGCCGTTCTTCGGATGCTGGCGCTTTTGTTTGTCGTTTTTTCGGGAATTTCCCCGAAAGGTGTCGCTCACCGCCTTCATTTCGGTTCACCCGTCAACCCGTGAATCGAAATGGAGGTACATAATGCAGAAGATCAATCTTCGGGAACTGTATCCCGATGTGTATAAAACCGATGTCTTTGTAGACGTGGCCGAGGAAGTTGTGGCCGCGATACGGGGCCAGGAGCAGGACGATGCCGCCTATGAACGCCGGAAGTTCCGGCACAAGGCTCACTACTCTCTGAACCGGGAGGATGGCATTGAAAACGATGCCCTCAACCGGCCACTCACCCCGGCGGAAGTCCTGGAGCAGAAGCTGCTGCGGGAGGAAGTGTATGCCGCGCTGATGCAGCTGACCGCCATCCAGGCCCGGCGTATCTACGCCCGGTTTTACCTGGGCATGACGGTGGCCGAGATCGCCCGGATCGAGGGTGCTGACCGCCGCCGCGTGTGGGAGAGCATCCGGCGCGGACTGAAGAAGCTGGCGCGGTTGCTGGATACGGCCCAATAACCTGACCGCCGCATAGCGGCAAAAAGAGAGCCGGTGGAGGTTTTTATTCCTCCACCGGCTTACTTATTCTCTAAATGTTCATCTGGGTCAACCCCAGCCGTCTGCACCATCTCTTTTAGCTCATCAGTCAACGCACGGGTCGAGTTTAACAGCACTTTTCTGGCAGCCGGAGGGCACGAAAGGTAAAGCTGCCGCATATCGTTGGCGGCTTGCTCATCTTCAGGCAGATCGAGATTCATCAGGGAATCTAAAGATAAATTCAAGACTTTGCAAAAAGCGCGCAGAACCTCAAAAGAAGGATTCTTCACCCCTCTTTCGCAGCCTTGAACGTGCTTTAGAGAAACGTGGCTCAGATCTGCGAGTTCCTGCTGCGTCAATCCTTTTTCCTTACGCGCTTTTTGTATCCTTCGTCCCAGCTCTTTTATCAGTTCCATAGGCACTATCGTCTCCTTTATCATATTTTATCGTGCCCATTTCCTTGCAGGAAGAACCTCATAAAAGGCGTTTTTGAGTACGATAGTACCTATTTTGTTGTGCTTGTAAGGAGATTGCGCTGTCCGCAGCTTCTATGAAGGGACAAGGAAAAATATTTTTTCAAATAAATCGCAGTACAGACAGGACAAATCGCCTGTTTTTGTCATGGCTGTCAAGAAGGAGCTTTTCTTTCGCTGACCTTTGACAACTGAATACACGGCAGAACAGGTACATAACCCGCGCATGAGCGAGTGCAGGACGCCGCGAAGATGGAGCAGCCAGGAGGTGATGGACAAGCTGTTTCGGAGCGATCAACGTCCCTGCGACCCGGATAGTGGCACATCCGGCGCGATGAGGGCGCGGGGGCTTAAAGATACTTCCTCACGGCCCGCCAAAGACTTGGGGGGAACCCTGCGGCACACGATACGAACGATGCTGCGGAGTTATGACAGCCGCGCCAGCGGAGACCTGTTGTGTTCCCATCGTCAGGGGGCGTGGCAAATATGACGAGTAATCCGAACAGAATAACAGTAGCCGCACCAGGTTTTTTATCCGAAGATTTCTTTCAGACTGGTGCGGCTGTTTAAGTATTAAGATATTAAGGAGGCGAGAGTGATGTTTGAAAAATTCCATCGAGGTGACATATATTCGGCTGATTTAAGCCCTGGTATCGGCTCCGAACAAAGTGGCTCTCGTCCTGTACTCATTCTTCAAAACAACGTGGGAAATTGTTTCAGTCCTACGATTATTATTGCAGCAATTACCAGTGTAAGCAAAAAAAGCAGAAAGTTCCCCACGCATTACCACTTAAATGACAGATGCGGTTTGGTGAAACCATCTGTTGTTATGCTGGAACAGATCAGAACAATCGACAAGTCGAGGTTAAAAAACTATATTGGTCATCTAAACAAGGATGACATGGAAAACATAAACAAGACGCTCTTGTGCAGTCTGGGGATTACATAAAAGTGCCGAAAGGCCGTATCATTTTCAGGCTGTGCAAGTAGAGTTATAATTTCGTTAGGAATTGCGGAGGTGATTCTGAATGGAGAATATCCAGCATAAAAGCGCATTGATTCCTTCAGATGAAATCCGGTCAGAAGAACTTCTGGCGGAACAAAAATTTGAAGCGTTTATCACTTCGCTGGCACATATCATCGAGAAATATGGTATGAGAGTGCTGGGCGAGGTTGACGGAGCTGCGTGAGAATCGCAGCTTTACATAGGATATTTTCCAAAAGTAAATTTTGGAGGTATGAATTATGAACCGATATGGAAAACGCTGTGTTTTGTATCCGAGGGTCAGCACAGAGATGCAAGTGGACGGATACAGCCTGGAAGGTCAAAAAAATATGCTGACACGATTTGCGGATCGTGAGGAAATGATCGTTGTTGATACTTATGAAGATGCCGGTAAATCCGGTAAATCCATTGAGGGACGGCCTGCCTTTCAAAAAATGCTCAGAGATATTGAGGATGGCTTGGACATTGACTATATTTTAGTGTATAAGCTGTCACGGTTTGGGCGTAATGCAGCAGATATACTTAACTCTTTGGAGTTGGTTCAATCTTATGGTGTAAATCTGATTTGTATAGAAGAAGGGATTGATTCCTCTCAGACAAGCGGAAAACTTTTGATTTCTGTACTATCTGCTGTAGCTGAGATTGAGCGTGAGAATATTATCGAGCAGACGATGAACGGGCGGCGCGAAAAGGCACGGCAAGGTGGATGGAATGGTGGCTTTGCTCCATACGGATATACACTGGAAGATAACAAGCTGATGATTGAAGAAACAGAGGCTGTGGCAATACGGAAGATTTTTGAATTATATACTTCATCGGAAATCGGTTTGGGTGGTATTGCGAATCAGTTGAACTTACAAGGTATACGGAAAATTCCGAGGCAGAATGGCACATTAGAGGATTGGACAGGACATTTTATTAAACTGATATTGGATAACCCGGTTTATTGCGGTAAAATTGCCTATGGACGGAGAACGAAGGAAAAAGTCAAAGGCACAAAAAACGATTACCAGATGAAAAGAAATGACGATTACATTCTGACAGAGGGACAGCATAAAGGAATCGTTAGTGAGGAGGTATGGGAAAAGGCTCATGCCAAGCGCCTTAGAACCGGAGTAAAGCAACCGTCAAAAATTGGGCGGGATCGAGTTCATTTGTTATCCGGTCTGCTGAAATGCCCGGTTTGTGGAAGTCCCATGTATACGAATAAACACGCATGGACAAATAAAGATGGCACTTACAAAGAAATTTACTATTATGTATGTAGTCGGAATGCGCTATGAGGATGAGAATATATGGCTGACACAGAAGATGATGGCCACATTATATGACGTGGATGTTCGTACAATTAATGAGCATATTAAGAAGATTTATTCCGACTCAGAGCTTGAGGAAGAGGCAACTATCCGGAATTTCCGGATAGTTCAAACCGAAGGTTCACGCCAGGTCACTCGTGATACGAAACATTATAATCTTCAAATGATCATTGCTGTTGGATTCAAGGTAAATAATGAACGAGCAGTGCAGTTTCGTAAGTGGACCAATGGCATCGTAAAGGACTATACCATCAAAGGCTGGGTTATGGATGATGAGCGCTTAAAAAACGGTGGTTCTGTGCTCACAACAGAATACTTTGATCGTTTGCTTGAGCAGATTCGTGAGATCCGTTTGTCTGAGCGTAGGTTCTATCAGAAGATAACGGACATCTATGCCACAGCTCTTGATTACGATCGCACAGCAAAAACGACCAAGCAGTTTTTTGCAAAGGTGCAGAACAAGATGCATTATGCAGTTCACGGCCATACGGCAGCAGAATTGATTTATGAGCGAGCAGATGCCGACAAGCCACATATACTGGAGCCATCGCCGATGATCTAACAATGAAAGAGCAAGTCGCCTATATGGTTAATGACCATTAGTGTGACTTGCTCTTTTTATGCTTCGATGTCGATTGTGATCCCGGACTTGAATTCCACGGTGAAGTGGTCGGCGAAGACGGTGATCTTCTCGATGAGCTTTTTAACCAGAGTCTCATCAAATCCTGTGATGTCGGTTTCCTGCCCGGAGATGAAGTCCTGAAGTTCCTTGATCCTGTTCATGGCTTCTTCCCGGTGATGACTATCGACTTCGGACTGTTCCTTCTGATCGCGGAGCCGGAAAATCTCATCAGCGATGGCATCGTAGTCCTGCTTGTTGTTCGCCTTCTTGATGAGCTCCTTTTGCAGTTCCAAGAGCCTACTCTGAATGCCATCCGGCGAGAGGGTGTCAGCGTTGACCACGGCTTTTGCGATGTTCTGCTGTAAGGTTTTCAGGAAGACGTCTCTCTCGGTGAGAATCTGATTGAAGGCCTTGATCGTGACCTCCTGCAGCAGGAGCTCGTTTACCGTCCTGTTGGTGCAGTTCTTTTCAGCGGAGGTAGGCTCCAAGCGACTGATACAGCGCCAGACAATGGACTTGCAGCCGTGGTTGTTCCAGTGGACGCGCCTGTAAAGTTCTCCGCAGTCTCCGCAGAAAACCATCTGCGCAAAGCAGTGATTGCAGGAGAAGCTGCGTTTCTTGCCTGTCGGGCTGACGTGGACTACCCGGCGACGGACAAGCTCCGCCTGTACCTGCATGAAGAGTTCTTTCGGAATGATCGCTTCGTGGTCGCCCTCGACGTAGTATTGAGGAACGGTGCCGTTGTTTTTTATCCGCTTCTTCGTCAGGAAGTCTGTGGTATAGGTCTTTTGCAGGAGTGCGTCACCCATGTATTTCTCGTTGCGGAGAATCTTGTTGATGGTGCTGGTGTGCCATTTTGTCTTGCCAGCGCCGGTAAGGATGCCATCAGCCATAAGCCTGTAGGCGATCTTATCCATGCTGGAGCCTTCGAGGTATTCCCGGTAGATGCGCTTTACGATTTCTGCCTGCTCCGGGTCAATGATCAGGTGCCCGTTGTCATCCTTGGTGTATCCGAGGAAGCGATTGTGATTGACCTGAGCCTTGCTATCCAGATGTTGATATCCTTTGGCGTGATGGTCACCGTATAATCGTTCCCACAGGTCAGGGCAAGCTCATGGGAGTGGTAGAACTCATAATCCAGAGAAATGCTCTCGCTGCGTGTCGCATCCTCCTCGATATCCGAGGTCAGCGTAAACACCTGAAATTCCGTATCCCATGTGGCGTTCGACCGGCTGATCCTTCCATACTGCGTAACTGTGCCATCCGGGAAGGTAACATCAAAGCGCTCGTAGGGCTCGTAAGTCCATGCATCGCCAAGGCGGAGCAGCTCGCAGACCGTCCGGTTATCTGACCGGTATCCGGCATAGCCTCCGGAAAAGCCGCTGACCGTAGCTGTGAAGCGAAGCGTATAGGAAGAACCGGAATAAACACGCGCCTTGTTTCCACGGATACGCAACTCGACCGTGTACATGGATGGATCGGTACGCAGGTCTGCATTTGCTGTTCGCTCTATGGTCTGGCTGTAGCTGCCAAGGAGCGTGCTGCCGTTATAAAGCTCCACAGCCTGAGAATCATAATTTAGGCAGCAGAACAGATCACCACAGAATACTCCGGCTTTGCCACTTCCTGTCACAGGAAAAGCCAGCCTTGCCCGCAGGTGAATATCGGAAAATAAGGCGTTGATGAGCATACCAATCATTGTTGGAATACCCATAGCTAAAAGGGCTTTTGGGATTGGAGCATTGCCCAATAACTCCAATTTTCTGTTTTGATTGTCCATAGTGTTCTTTCTCCTTTCACTTGACAAATAGAATAAAATATACTACTATAAATTATAGTAGTTGTCAAGAGAGTAAAGAAGGAAATTGATATGGCGACCATTGACTTAATTGTTTTGGGAATGTTAAAGAAAGAACCTCTGAGTGCGTATGACCTTCAAAAGTTGGTAGAGTACCGCAATATTTCAAAATGGGTAAAAATTAGTACCCCGTCCATTTATAAAAAGGTTATCCAGTTGGAGGAAAAAGGATATATTTCAAGTCATATTGAAAGAGAGGGCAAAATGCCAGAAAAATCAGTGTATTCTTTAACTGAAAAAGGGAAACGGCAGTTTGAAAAATTGATGCTTGAAATATCCTGTAATACAAATTTGGAGGTTTTCAATATGGCAATACTTGAAACAAAAGATTTACGAAAGATATACGGAAGCGGAGAAAACGAAGTCCATGCTTTGGATGGGGTATCCATTTCCGTAGAGGAAGGCGAATTTGTTGCTGTTATCGGTACATCAGGCAGCGGTAAATCCACTCTCTTAAATATGATTGGTGGGTTAGACCGCCCTACTTCTGGTAGTGTTACTATCCGAGGAAAAGAACTTTTGAAAATGAAGGACGAGGAATTGACAATTTTCCGCCGCAGAAATATCGGCTTTGTATTTCAGAATTACAATCTGCTTCCTGTTCTCAATGTTTATGAGAATATTGTGTACCCTATTGAGATCGACGGTGGCAAGACCGATACAAGATTTGTAAAAGAGATTATCCATACTCTTGGCTTAGAACAAAAGCTTAAAAATATGCCGAATAATCTTTCAGGCGGTCAGCAACAGAGGGTTGCGATTGCCCGTGCCCTTGCGACAAAGCCTGCCATTATCCTTGCGGATGAGCCGACGGGAAATCTGGACTCAAAAACAAGTATGGATGTTATTTTGCTGATGCAATCGATCAGCCGTCAGTTCCACCAAACCACCATTATGATCACGCACAATGAGGAAATCGCTCAAATGGCAGACCGTACAATCCGCATTGAGGATGGCAAGGTTGTTTCGGGAGGTGTCAGATATGCACGCTAACCGAAATAAAAAAGCAGTTAAGAGAGTGGAAAAGGGAATGATGAAAGCAAACCGTATTCGTAACCTGTTTGCGGTGTTTGCGATCGTTCTCACTACCTTTATGATTACAACTGTGTTTAGTTTGGGCATTAACTATATGGAAAATATGAAGTTAATGCAGGTGCGTACCGCAGGCACAACCGCTAATGCGTCCCTTGCGATGCCGACAGAAAAGCAGGAACAGCAGATTAAGAATTTGGAATATGTTAAAACTGTCGGTACGCAGTATATGGTCGGCTCGGTTGCTGAGAAGAACGACGAGGGGCGTGATCTTTCTATCGCACTTTCGTATTACGACCCTACGGAATGGGAAAAACACTATAAAGAAACAATCAAAGATATAGAAGGGAAATATCCTTCAGATGAAAATGAAATTATGCTGTCAGAGGATGCTCTTTCACAGCTTGGAATGAAAGAGCCGAAGCTGAATATGGAAATTCCTCTGTCCTATTATGATAAAAACGGTCAGCAGGAAAAAAATTTCACATTAAGCGGATGGTTTCATTCCTATACAGGTACGGGAATGGGCTTTGTTTCCGAAGCGTATTGCAAAAATGCAGGTTATACAATGGCAGAGGACGGCGTTCTTTCTTTGTCGCTGAATAAAATGCCCGATGATTTTTATCGTATTCAAAAAGATGTGGAGCTTAACGAAAATCAATCTTTCGGCGGTGCGGTTTCCATGAAATCATCAAGCGGTTCAGTTATCGCAATGGTAATTCTATTGGTATTCTTTATCATTGGCAGCGGCTATCTGCTTATTTACAATGTTTTGTATATATCCATTTCAAAGGATACCCGTTTTTACGGTTTGATGAAAACGCTTGGAACAACGCAAAAACAGATTAAATCACTGGTAAAAAATCAGGCAGTTAAGTTTGCCTGCATTGGTATCCCGATTGGTATTGTGTTAGCCACCGCTGTTTCCTTTGGAATTGTTCCCTTTGTTTTGAACGAGGGCTTTGAACAGGGCAAGTCGATGATGGATGCCGAAGTGTTTTTCCATCCATCTATCTATATTCTGTCCATTCTCTTTTCGGCGGTAACTGTTTGGATTGCCTGCAATGCTCCTGCAAAAGCGGCTGCAAAAATTTCGCCAATAGAAGCATTGAAGTTTCAGAATTTTGCACCGAAGAAAACAAAAAGCAGAAATTCCACTAATGGTGGCAAGCTGCATGTGATGGCATTTCATAATGTGTTCCGTGACAAAAAGCGGGCTATCCTTGTGTTTATGTCCTTATTTATGGGAATTACTATGATTTTAGGTGTAAATGGAGTTATAAGCAGTATGTCGGCTGAGAACTTTATTAAGGAATACATGGATTATAACTTTGAATACAATGATATTCAATTTGAACAGCCTGAGCAACTCAACAAGGAAGTACCTCAATTCGACGAACATTTTGTGGAACAGATTAAGCAAATCGACGGTGTTGAAAATGTAGATATTCAAAAGACAGTCTGGGCAGGTATTGACTTTGATGAAACCGCTTTAGAAGGCTTTATGAAAATCCAATATGAGGATAGTAGATATAAATCCAAAGGGCAGTCCTATGAACAAATGATAGAGGCACTTAAAGGGTATGCTGATGCCGGTGACTACGGCTGCTATATTACAACACTTCCAGACGACAGGGTACTGGAAGAATACAATGCAGAGCATTCTGATACGCCTATTGACATGGAAGCATTTAAGCGTGGCGAAACAGCGATTGCAGGAAAAGATACCGAATATAACGCTCCTAATACCGCTTTAGTGGGTGAAACATTGACACTAACTGCCGACAGTACAGACGGCAAGGCAACTGATTTCAAAATTGGCGGAGCTTTTTACTATGATGATTATGATAATACTCTTTCAGAAGGTATTGGCAGACGCAAGGACATTCAAATTGTGCCGAATATCATCTTTGTCAGCGAAGCGGGTATGGAACGACTGACGAAAGAACCGATCATTTCGGCAATCGGTGTTGACATTAAGAATTTCAACGATTTAGAGCGAATTGACAGCGAATTACAGGCGATCAACAGTACCTTGACTGGATCAGAATGGCAACTTAGATCTTCTGTTAATCAGAAAGAACTATTTGAACAGATGAACTACTCTTTAAGCTTGTTGGGGAACGGTGCCGCAATTCTGCTCATTGTCATTGGTTTGATTAACTTTGTCAATGTAATGCTGACGGGTGTGGTGGCAAGGAAAAATGAATTTGCCATTATGGAAAGTATCGGAACAACGAAAAAGCAGATTATGAAGATACTTACTTTAGAAGGCGGTATTTATGCTCTGATTTCTACTCTGCTGATTATGACTTTTGGCAATGCGTTCCTAATGTTGGTGGCAGATGCAGTTCCGCATATGGCAAACTATGCAGTATTTAAATACCCTGTTGCTCTTGTCATCGGTTTGATTGCAGCAATCTTTGTAATTTGTTTAAGTGTTCCTGCCATTGTTCACAAGGCAACTTCTGATGAAACGGTCATTGAAAGACTGCACAATTTTGAGAATTAAATGAGGTTGCGGGACGGACGCAGCGTTGCTGCGTCTGTTCCTGCAATTTTGCATATTGAGGAAGGTGGTGCGTTTTACGGCTATGGCAAATATTTTTCTCCTTGAAGATGATAAAATTCTGAGCAAGGGTATTTCTATCGCCTTAAAAAAAGACGAGCATACGGTTACAGCAGTCTATGGGTATTTGGAAGCATTGCAGCAATACCAAAAGCAAAAGTATGATTTGTTTCTGCTTGATATTAACCTGCCTGACGGAAATGGTTTGGAATTTTGTAAGAAAATTCGGGAAACATCGGAAACACCTGTATTATTTTTGACCGCTAATGATACGGAAGAAGATATGTTGGAAGGGTTTGGCGTTGGTTGTGATGATTATATATCAAAGCCTTTTTCTATTGAAGTTTTACGAAAAAAAGTATTGGCAGTTCTAAAAAGAACCGGCATAGGAAAATTTCGTATGAAATACAGAGATTTAGAGTTAGATAAAGAAAAGTGTGTTGTTTTGATGAAGGGACAGGAAATACATTTGACCTCAACAGAATACAAATTGCTCCTTTATCTAATGGAAAACAGGGGAAGGGTTGTTACAAAGGCAATGCTTTTGGAACAGCTTTGGGATATAGACGGAAACTTTGTTGATGATAATACCGTGCGTGTGAATATTAAGCGACTAAGGCAGAAACTGCATGATGAAAAGCAGGAATACATTGTGACGGTTTTTGGTATGGGTTACACTTTTGGAGAATGACGATGAAGCATTTTGGAATTTACAGAAAACTGATTTTAATTATAGGTACTGCTACGGCGGTGGTATCTGTTGGTGTGTTCTTTTTTATGGAGGACATCCTTTTCCGTACGCTTTTTATCTCTTTTGCATTTGTATTTTTATGTGGCTTGTTGTTCCTAATGGACTTTCTGCACAACCGCTATAACGATAATCTGTTAGAGGAGATTACGCTGCTCATTGAAGCTTAAATGATATTGTTATGCAAGCGGTGAAAAGATCAAATAAAACAAGATAAATGGAGATGGATAATTTATGATTTCAGAATGGATAATTTGCCCGATTTGTGGCAACAAAACCCGTGATAGAGTTCCTGTATAATTCAAATATAAGGAATTCCAAGAAAGAAGGTTGAGAAAAAAATA
>OBYQ01000816.1_pt1 | contig 23723 bp, 19 predicted proteins | sample 1538221 | NCBI WGS metagenome assembly OBYQ01 (sample SAMEA2580200, study PRJEB22360) | human gut metagenome | biome: human gut; feature: human-associated habitat; material: faeces | place: Denmark | collected 2008/2010
ATTCTATTTTACTGATTATTAGATTAATAAATCTGTGTGAATCTGTGTAATCTGTGGTGAGTCTTATTCATTCCTATCCCGTAAAGTGACTTTGACGGATTGCAGATCCCGGGCTGCGGAACTCGTTCCATAGAATAACTCGTATTCACCCGGTGCCACACGCATGGTATTTGTAGAAGGATCAAAACATTCGAATGATTCGGATGGCAACTCTATCTTGACATCCTGTTTGGCTCCTGCTGCGAGTTCTACACGTGCATAGGCTTTTAGGGACTTTAATGGTCCGTCAGCATCATCTGTTTTGCGTATGTAAACCTGTACGACTTCAGTTCCGGAGCGCTTGCCTGTGTTGGAGACCGGTACAGTCAAGGTCAGCGACTCATCTGTACGGAGTTGGGTTTTGTTGCAACTGGCTGTACCTACGGCGAAATCCGTGTAACTTAATCCGAATCCAAATGGGAACAGAGGGTCGGACATATACCGGTATGTACGTCCTTTCATGGAGTAATCCTCATAGTCGGGAAGTTGTTTCGTACTTTTGTAGAAAGTGACGGGCAGCTTGCCGGAGGGGTTATAATCACCAAACAGCACGTCGGCTACAGCATATCCACCCAGTTCTCCTCCATACCATGCCTGGAGAATAGCGTCGCAACTTTCCGTTTCGGGCAGCAATGCCATAGACGATCCGGAACAGTTGACAAATACTACTTGTTTTCCGGCATCTTTCAGAGCTTTCAGGAAGTTTCGCTGTACAGCGGGTAATTCTATATCCGTACGGTCACCCCCTTTGAAACCGGGAATATTCACGGGCATTTCTTCTCCTTCCAGTTGTGGCGAAATGCCACCTACGAAGACCACTACATCTATGCCTTTAAGTTTCGAAATGCTTTCACTATAATTGATCGGGAATTCTTTGCCGAGGTTGAACTTCAGGTTTGCAGCCCAGTTTTCTACTTGTGCATAGAGTATTTCTATCTTATACTCTTTCCCTTTCTCCACTTGTAGCATGGTGCGGGTATCGGTGGTTCTCCAAGTGCGGTGTTTAGTCATCGACTTGCCGTTTACCAATAATTCAAAGTAACTGCAACCTTCGAGGTTGAGGAGAATTTCGCCTGATTCCTTCGGAGTTAATACGGTTTCGTATTTGGCTGAGAACTTTTCAAGATTCACTCCGGGGCCGAAAGTATGTAATCCGTATGTAGTTACGTTGATAGGCTGGGTGGTACGGAGCGAAGAGACAGGTTCTCCCTGGCGTTCCGGATTGTTCCAGAATGTAGCTTTTATGCCGGGTTTCCCATCTATGCTGCATTGGTCAAGATAGGATTCCAATGTTTGGTCATTCACCAGGTCACAGCCTTTCATGTAGACGATCTGATTCTTTTTCAGTTTACTTTTGAAGCCGTCCAGGATGGTAATGGTCTGATTCGGAGTTCCGTTGTAGTTGCCCCACAGCATAGGTTTGTCATCAGCGTTAGGACCGATAACTGCAATCTTGCGGATGGATTTACTTAAAGGCAATACATTGTTCTTGTTCTGTAAGAGTGTCATTGTCTGGCGTGACATATTCAGTGACAAATCTTTGTGAGCCTTACAGTTGACTACCGACATCGGTATTTTTGTCCAGTTCACTAATGACGGGTCGTCCATTTCTCCGAGTTCAAAGCGTCCTTCCATCAGGCGGAGCACATGTTTGTCCACTTCTTCTTCCGTTATCAATCCTCTGGATACGGCTTCCGGCAGTTTCTGATAAGCATATCCGTATCCACATTCCACATCTGTACCTGCCATGGTTCCTTTGACGGCTGCATGTACGGCATCGGAGGAACTTTTGTGGGAAGTCCAGAAGTCGGCAATGGCTCCACAATCGGAGACTACGAGATATTTGAATCCCCACTCATCACGGAGTATCTGTTGAAGCAGACGGGTGTTTCCACAACAAGGATCATCGTCCAGGCGCTGGTAGGCACACATCACTTCGCGTACATCGGCTTTTTGTACCAGTGCCTTGAACGCAGGCAGGTAAGTTTCCCACAGGTCGCGGGGACTGACGTTGTTCAGATTCGCGGTATGACGGCTCCATTCCGGACCGCTGTGTACGGCATAATGTTTGGCACAGGCAAGTAGTTTGCGATACTTCTCATTTTCAGGTCCCTGCAATCCTTTTACCACTGCAATACCCATTTGTGAAGTCAGGTAAGGATCTTCCCCGTAAGTTTCCTGACCACGTCCCCAACGGGGATCACGGAAGATGTTTACGTTGGGAGTCCAGACGGAGAGACTGTGGAAACGGACGTCTTCCAGTCCGTTGCGTACGCGTTCGTTGTGTTTGGCACGCATTTCATCGGAGACTGCATTGAAGATTTCGAATACCAGTTTGTCATTGAATGAAGCGGCCATTCCTACCGGTTCGGGGAAGACTGTTACATTTCCCTGATTGGCTACCCCGTGAAGGGCTTCACTCCACCAATTGAATTTCTTTATTCCCAGGCGTGGAATGGCTTCCGAATCATCACACATCAAGAGCGCTTTCTCTTCTAAAGTCAAGCGTTTCACTAAGTCCTTCGCTCTTTCTGCCGGACTTAGTTCGGGATTCTGATACGGCAATGTTTGTCCCCACCCCGATAGGGAGAATAACAAACCACAGGTTACTAATACCTTTTTCATAATAATGTTGTTTTCATGGTATAAAATTATGTTTTTATTTCTTGGTTGCTAAGGATGATATTTCCCCAGTATTTTAATTTCGTCTCCTGAAATATCTACTTCGAACAGTGTGGGTCTTCGTGGACCCGGGTTCTCGGAGTCGAGGCTTTGGTGGTGCAGGCACATCAGCAACTTTCCATCGAATGTACGGAACAACATACCGTGCCCTGAATTATTAGGTATCAGAGGATCATTGCACTGAACCCAGGGACCGGCAAGTTTATCCGACTCGGAGTAGGCCACTCCTTGCGCACAACGGCTGTTGCTCCAACTGGACCACAACATTCCTAAACGCCCCGTGCCTGTCCGGAACAGGAACGGACCATCTGCCACATAACCTCCCAGCGCCATGCCGAAAGTGAGTTCACCTATCGATTTCATTTCTCTTGGCCATGGGGCATCGGATGCTCTGAAAAGGATGGTAGAGGTTCCTATTGATTCTGACAGGTCCGGAGCAAGCCGGATGTAATTGATCATTCCGTTTACGGTTTGCATCCATTCGTGGCAAAAGACCATATAAGGCACTCCGTCTTCTTCCCAGAAACTACCGTCGAGTGTAGACCAGTCTTCCGGCAGATAGTTCTTGTCGCTGATGGGGTGGTAGGGACCTGCTGCTTTGTCGGATGTAAGGATATGGGTGGCACGACGTTGCACATTGTATCTGTTGGGTACAGTGTCTACTATGATCTTGGGATTGGTAAAGGTGACGAAACAATAGTATTTACCTTTATATTTATGAAGCTCCGGGGCCCATATCCTTGGAGCGGTTCCAATCCAGGAAGTTGTATCCACAGTAATGTATTGATAGGGGCCTGTCCACATCTTTAGATTCGTGCTTTTCCATAAACTGCCGCCACTTCCAACCAGATAATACATCTGTGTTTCTTCATCGGCCAGGATAAAGGGATCGCTTAACTGCAAAGAGTCAAAGGAAGTGGTGTCTATCTTATCTCCTTCCTTGCCGCCGATAAATGTATATTGCTTTACCGGTTCCGGGCTCTTAGTCTGGTTACAGGCAACCAGACTAAGAACGAGCAGAGCTATTGTGAAGTGAAACAGTATCTTCATTGTTGCAAGTATTGTTAAAACTACATCTGTATTATCTGAAGCATCATTTGAATATTAAGCCTGCAAATTGATGCAATGAACGCCGCCAGGTGAGCCATTCATGGGCTGTACCGGGAGACTCGTAATAGATATGGTTGATGTTTGCTTGAGTCAGTGCATCATGGAATTCCGTTACATTTTTAAAGCGTGCGGCTTCTTCGGTTCCCAGACTGATATACAGTGTTTTCACTTTTTGATTGAAGGCTTCGGCGTCAGCAAAAACGCCGTTGTAGGCTGTATTCAGTTCATTGCTGTTCATCCTTCCTCCACCACTGAATCCACCGATATGGGCAAATTTATCTAAATGGGCCAGCCCGATGCTTACAGCCTGGAAACCTCCCATTGACAGGCCGGCTATGGCACGGTGTTCCCTGTCGGGCAAAGTACGGTAGTTTCTATCAATCATGGGTATCAGTTCATTGATAACCACTCGTTCAAAAGTATTGAAGTTGAACCTGCCTTTTTGGCCCGTTTCTTTTTCTGTGGGGTCTGTAGCATATCCTCTGTCCATGACTACCAGCATGGGAACGGCTTTTTGGCCGGCAATCAGGTTATCCAGAATGTTGTCTGCCTTTCCCTGGTTGGACCATCCGGTTTCGTCTTCTCCGCTACCATGTTGCAGATATAGTACGGGATACTTCTGAGTGTTGTTCTCGTCATAACCTGCCGGAGTATATACGAGGCACTTTCTCCATGCCTGAGTGATGTCGGAGTAGTACATCTGTGTGCGGATTTCACCGTGTGGAACGTGCTGAGGCAAATAGTAATCCACTCCTTCCTCCGGAATTTCAATGCCGCTTGACATCCGGCCGCATCCGTAGAACAATTCGCTGGAAGGATCGGCTACGGAACACCCGTCTATCTCCAGGAAATAATAGTGGAAACCGGGCACTTGGGGATCGGAGGTTACTTCCCAAATACCGTCTGCATTCTTGGTCATGGGATATTTCTTCATTAAGTCCAGTTTTACCGAGTCTGCATCGGGAGCATTTACCCTGACGGTTACTGATAAGTCCGGATTTACCACCGGATAACTGATACCGAGGATATTGGTAGATGCCGATACCGGGGCAGTTGCTTCTTTTTCTTTGGGTTTCTGTGCACATCCGGTAATCAGGGAAGCGATCAGAGTTGTATATAAGATGGATTTCAGTTTCATAGTCTGATTATTTAAAGATAAGAGGTGTAAATTGATAGAGACAGCGCCGCCAAGTGAGCCATTCGTGAGCTGTGCCGGGTGACTGATAGAATAGGCTGTTGATTCCCTTCTTGCTGAGTGCTGCATGCAGAAGTTCGGCATTGGGACCTTCTTCTTCACCGATTCCCAGCCAGATGAACTTGAAATCTTTATTGAATGTGACGGGATCTTTGAAAGCGCCTTCGTAGAGTGCGTCTATATCCGTATTTTTGTCTATGGGCAATGCTCCGCTGAATGATCCGATGTAAGAGAATAAATCCCGGTGGTGCAGAGTGGTTTCCAGAGTTTGTTTGCCTCCCCATGACAAACCTGCCATGGCACGGTTCTCTTTGTCCGTCAATGTGCGGTAAGTCGAATCTACAAGTGGAATTACATCTTTTACCATCATGTCTTCGAAGGCGACGAATGCGTCTACCGATGAGCGGGCATTCGGCTGTTGTTCGGGATATTTGTTTCCTGCATATACGGCATATCCGCAGTTCATCACTACAATCATCGGTTTGGCTTTTCCGCTGGCTATCAGGTTGTCGAGGATGGCACCGATACATCCTTGGTTGGGCCAACCTCTTTCGTCTTCGCCACCTCCATGCTGCAAGTACAGGACGGGGTAACGCTTATCCGGATTCTTCTCATACTCGGCAGGGGTATATACGTACATTCTGCGCCATTCGTCGCATACTTTCGAGTAGAATCTGCGGGAACGGAGTGCTCCTTGCGGTACCCCTTTCTGCGGTAAGTAGAAATCTACTTTTTCCTCGGGCACTTGCCTGGCGGCTCATCCCGAAGTAGGAATAGGTTGAGGCGTCAGTTACCTGCAAGCCTCCTATTTGTACCGAGTAATAGTGGAAACCGGGCACTTGCGGAGAAGAGGTGAGTTCCCACGTTCCGTCCTGTCCTTTTTGCATTTCGTAGGGACGGTCGAGAACGATTTGTACGCTCTTTGCATCGGGAGCTTTTACTTTGAAAGTCACAGTTCGGTCGGGGTTCACCATAGGATATTGGGCATTTGGAATATTGGTAACTGAGGGTATTCCCTGTGCCCACATCGTCCCTGTGATAATGGAACAAAATATCATTGCGCTTCCCGTCTTGATAATTGCTCTTGATAATTTCTTTCTTTTCATTGTTCGTCTTTTTATACTTTTCAAAAAAACTATTCAAATATTAATGATAACCGCAAAAGTAGTATGTAACCCTCTTAAGGAGGGGTATAAAACTGTTTTTGAGGAGGACTTTTCTTGCTGGCAGGGCATTTATGTAACACTTGTGTTACATTTGCAGGACACAGGTGTTCTGTTTGTTCAACACAAGTGTTCTGCAAATGAAATGCAAGTGTCCTGTAAATGGAGGACCGGAGACCTTATTTCAGCAGGCTGTTGACTGCGTTCACTAGGTAGATGTAGCTTGCTGCCAGATCTATTACATACTCATTCTCGCTCCAAAGAAAAGGATAGTCCTCCCTGTTCTCGGGGAAGTCCGGTTTCAATATCCTGATGCCCGGCACCACACCTCCGGGGATGAAACTGAAGTCGGCCCGGTTGCTCCCGTAAGCTACCTTTTTGGGCTGTGCGCCTACTCCCGAAACAAAAGACAGATTATGGCACGGATGGCAACCGTACAGATAGTTCAATCCTCTGTATATGTATTCCGGGTTTATCAGCTCGGGATACGAACGATGGAGCAGGTAGTTCGTAATACACGCCTGAACAATGTTTCTGTTGCCTGCCCATCCGGCAGTGCTGATCCTTACTCCATACGGATTTTCTTTGTCTACTTCGACAAGTTCTCCGGCATAAGCTTCTACCAGGGGCCTTACTTGCTTCTTGAACGCATTATCCATGAAAGGAATCATTTGTGCAATGACAGAGGCATTCCGGTTGAATTGTTCCAAAAGGGTGGGGAGCAGTTCGTTCATTCTTGTCTTGTAACCTTCATAGTCCGTTGAGCGCCAGAGCTCAAAAGCAGCTCTGCATTCGATGGATTTCATGAATTCAGGATTGCTGAATCGTCCGCTATACGTTTGTTCTTCGGGATTTGCCTGGCGGTTGTGTTCGTCGTCCCAGATGAAGCGAGCTACTCGCAGGGCTTCTTTGCTCAGTTCCGGATTGTAATCCTTCAATGCACGCGAAGCGGCTGCCAGCGAAATGGCTGTGCCATAATTCATGTGCGGTGTCCGGTTGGTGAATGCCCAACGGTCATCGGGAGTGCCACTTGTACGTCCGTCGGTTTGCAGACTATCCAGGCGAGGGTTATAAACCAGGTTATCTGTCTTGTTTACCGCATCTCCCAAATGGCGGTACTGATATAAATGAGACTCGTTGATTCCCGGAATGGCATAGCCTATCGCATTCACCTGCGCTACTAATTGCAGAACGCCGTGTTCAATCTGTTGCAATACATCGGGTTTGCCGTCGGGTACATGTATTTCCGTATAGCGTGTCTGTTGATTAATGGTGGTTTCATCGCGGTTTACCCCAAAACTCTCCCACAAAAGGGCGAAAGCCTGTACTACGGCATGTTGTGATCCGGTCTGGATATCGAAGTCTCCTGCATCGAACCATCCGCCGACGTTCAGGCCGGGGATATGCTCCAGTGGTTTGTACTTGTTGCCGGTGGTCGGCCCTTGTTTCCAACCGTCCCAGTGGATACGGTTGACGGGAGCTTGCAGGGCATCATCCAGATGCGCGGCGCCATGCCATACGCGATAGGCTTCGCGGACAAACATATGATCCATCTGTACAGGGAAGAATACGTCCAGTGTCGGGAACCATGCTTTCTGAAACACATCTGTTGCGATGGGGAAAGGTGCTGTGCGCTGGTTGCCATATTCCAGCATGTAGATGCCCGGTTCTGTGACAGAGGAGAAATCAAATTGAAGGTAATTGTAGCGTGTGTACATTCCCCAGGTTTTGGGAGTGTCGGACAGGGCTTTGCTGAGGCTTCCGTCACTACACACCTTATATAAAGAGACGGTGGAGAGTGGCTTGTCATTTTTATCCAGCTCCACTATGGCCACTTTCTTTTGTGTGGGGTGGTAACCTACTTGTGAGTAGCTCACTACGGGTTTGCGCACCCAGTCGGATTGGGTCTCCGCTGTGATAAACCATTCGGCTATCTTGCCGGTCTTTCCTGCCGGAAGCAGGGTACGCACAACGAAGTTTCCGTTCTGTTGTTTGTTCCTTCCGTCAAACAATGACAGGTTATTGTCATCGGTGGTGCGGATGGTGATGTGTTTCAACGGTTCGTCCGGTGCAATGTCTATCAGTTTGCCGGTGGCCATGGGAGTGGGTTCCACTTCACCGTTGATGGTAGTCATAAAGTCGGTCGGAGAAGTGGGGAACAGACCGTGCTTGCCGTCTATTATGTAGGAATGGCCGAAGAAGACCGGGGGCATGAATTCCATATTCAGTCCGGCTATGCCATGCAATGCTTCGGGTAAAGGTTTGTCTACGTTTACGCTAAGGTAGAAACCGCCGTCACGGGCTTCTCCTGTCAACTTGTATTCGAAGTTGTATTCGGGATATTCCAGTATGACGTCGATCCGGTTATGTTCTTTATCCGGCATACGCTCGACGAACTTTGGCAACTTGTCCCATTGTCCGGGTGTCGGATTCATGCGGACATCTCCGTTGGTAGCGGTGCGGATGCCGTGATGAATGATTTCTACGGCACTGATCTTGGAATCATCGAAGGTAGCATCGTATAGGTTGCTGAATACGAAGAAGTTCAACCCGCGTGTTTCGAAGTAGTTAGAGTCATTTAATGCCAGATGGCTGTTGCGGGAAAAGGAGGTACTTTTCCCGCAACCGGTGAATATCAGGCATCCCACTACTCCCATACAAAGAATGATTGCTTTTAATTTCATACTATTCATTTTCGTAATCGGTTCACTTATCAAATAATTAATCATGCGAATCAGGAGTTGAATTGATTCATATCTTTTCGGTTATGAGGGAAAGTTGACGAGTTAACAAGTTGACAAGGTTCCATGCGGCATAGAAGCATTGCGCAGCCCCTTGTTCCCTTGTCAACTCGTTAACTGGTTTCCTTCCTTTCTTTTCCGTTATAAATCAAATTCAGCCCCTGATTCACATAAATAACTAATCTTTAATTATTTGCCCATCCGTTAAGCTGATGAAGTTCTTTGTTTAAGTCTATAACATCTTTTGGGAATGGGAAGTATTCATGTTTACCCTTTACGAAGCCATAAGAGCTTGCAGGTAAATTTTGATCTACTGATAAAGGATGAGTCAACTCAGCACGTAGATGATGTTCTTTTCCATAGTATGGTGTACCTTGGATAAAGAAGTCGTCATACAGTTGCGGAACCTGATCAACGACAGCATCCTGACACTCTTTAGCAATGCCCCAACGAACGATGTCGTGAAAACGGCAAGTCTCGAACCAAAGTTCGTACTGCTTTTCATCGCGAAGAGTCTGAGTTGTGAGTTCTGTTTCAGGAGCTTCTGCACGTTTCTGAATAGCATTCAGATATTTTTTACCTTCATCCAAATTACCTGTTTCAAGACAAGCCTCTGCATAAAGCAGATACGCTTCTCCCAATCTGGCGATACGGAATGATGCAGAGTTATGAGTATCGCTAATAGTCATATTGCGGTCGTTAGGAGATTCTATATTCTTGACTTCCATATATACGCCATGTGCGAACAGGCCTTCTGTACTCTTGATACCACGTTTGGGGTCTTTTTTCTTGTCGGCAAGAGACATCTCATTTCCGTCAGCATCGAAATCCGTTTCCCAACCGCAGAGTTTAGAATCGTATAAGAATTCGTCCGGAGTAAGGAATGTAGCTTTGCGACGCGGACCGTCACCATCATTTTGATACATCTTTTCGGCAAACTTCCAGTTGATGGCACCACCGCCCCAACCATCGTTAGCGCCGCAGATGGATGCGCGAGAGCCTAAGCGGTCATAACGCCAGTTCAATACGTTGTTTGTCATCCAACGGCCACGTTGGATATTACCCCAAAAACCTTTATCAATGTTACCGAAGCAGTTCGCCTCGAAGATTTTTTCTTCGCAGCCATTACCCTCTACATGGAATAGGTCACGGAAACGATTTCCCGGAACAAGTGCATAGTTGGGAGATTCAACCAAAGGCTTAAGATTCCTCTCTGCACGAGCCATATCGCCGGCGAATACGGCAGACTTACCCGCTACGAAATATGCAAAACCTTTTGTTACTTTAAAAGCACCTTCTACATCATTAGGACCTTTACGTGAGTCAAGATCATTTACAGCTTCTTCACACTCGGAAGCACACCACTCAAGCAGAGATTTTTGGCTTTCGACATTGGTAGGCCTGTCATCGGCGCCAAGCAGTTTGTCGACTTTTGGAGGACACTGGAATGTGAGAGCAGCCATCATGTGGCAATAAGCGCGTAACACGCGGGCCTCTGCAACACAACGAGCCATAATCGTACTTGCAGCCGGATCTACGTATGTTATTACAAGGTTACTTGCATAAATAGATTTATAGTAACGCTGATATAATTCTTTTAGAGCAGCGTTGCCTGTATCATAGCGGAACTCATCGAATACACGTATATCCATGTGGTCAACATAATCTGTACCGGCGGAGAAAACATCATCTGCTGAATAATTGAGTAAAGTGAACTGCGGCTGATAGATTCCGGCAGACGAACATACATTGTCAAGGAACTGCGCATAAGCGGCAGTCATAGCATCAATAGCATCTTGATCGGTTTTATAGAAGTTTTCAGTAGAGCTAACAGCCTTCTGCTCGATGTTCAAACGACTTTCATCGCAAGATGTGCAGAACAGTGCGGCACATACCGCAAACGAATATATATATTTTTTCATTTTCGTCAGTATTAATGGTTGGTTTAGAATGTTACATTAAGACCAAATGTCATCTTGCGCATTGTAGGATATGCGCCGGCATCAAGACCTACATTATTGCCACTTCTTGAAGCAATTTCAGGGTCAAGACCCGGATACGATGTAAATGTGAAGAAGTCATCAAGTGACACGTAAGCACGAAGGTTCTCTATAAATACCTTTTTTGTGATAGACTTTGGCAATGTGTATCCTAATTGCAATTGCTTAATCTTGAAGTATGATCCGTCAAATACAAGAGCAGAAGATGACCAGTAGATTTTATCACCTGCAATTGTGTTAAGACTGGGCATATTACCCTTCTTGGCTTCATCGTAGAAATGCTTGGAGATATTGTTGTAGCCTGTGCGGTACATACCGTAGTAGACATCATTTCCTACCGTACCTGTACCGAATACCGAGAAGTCGAAACCCTTGTACTCAAGATTGATTGTAATACCGTATGTAAGATCAGGAATACCTTTACCGATATTGAATTGGTCTTCATCACCCGGAGTTAATGTCTCATTGCCTTCTTTGTCAAGATAAAGAGGCTGTCCTTCTGAATTCTTACCTATATATTTGTAACCACGCATATACCATACCGGCATGCCTTGTTCGAAGTTGGTGTATATAGTATTGTTTGCACCTACTATACTTCCACCCGATATACGTGTGATACGGTCATCAAGGTAAGTTACTTCATTCTTCAATGTTGCAAAGTTGCCTGATACTGAGTAATTCAGCCTGCCTATGTTGCCTTTATAAGTTGCTTCAAACTCAAAACCTTTGTTCTGTACCTCACCTGCATTGATCATCTGTGAAGATACACCTGTCTCAGGCAGACATGGAGCGTCTACAAGAAGGTCTTTGGTCGTTTTCTTATAGTAGTCCATGCTGATTGTCAACGCATCGTTGAATAAACGTAAGTCAAGACCGAAGTCCAGCTGGTCGGAAGTTTCCCAAGTGAGGTTAGGATTAGCCAAACCGCTTGGCATGGAACCATTTGTAACAGTTGTACCATTACTATATTGATACCACTGGCCACCAGTTGCAATAGAAGAAGAATATTTATAGCCGCTAAGTACATTAATATTACCGTTACGTCCCCAAGATGCACGCAGCTTGGCAAATGAAACAATGTTATCAGGAACTAAATTTTTAAAGAACTTCTCATTACTGAGTGTCCAGCCTGCTGATAATGATGGGAAGTAACCCCAACGTTTATCTGCTGGAAGTTTTGAGGTATCGAATGCGTCAGCACGGAAATTGGCTTGCAGGCTATAGCGATCGTCATAAGTATATCCTAAACGGCCGAAGTATGAAATGCTTGAGGACTTACCCGGTGTTCCACTGAATGTACGGGAAACTTTATCTGATACAAGTACACAATCCAAGTAACGGAAATTTTCTTCGTATGAAGAAAGCAATTCTTCACCTGACGCACCTGCTGTCGTGCCGTTACTTTCGCTTTGGATGTATGACATACCTGCCATTGCCGAAATGCTGTGCTTGCCGATTGAAGTCATGTAGTTGGCAAAGTTCTCCCACTGATAGTATAGGCCGTTGCTTGTAGTCTGGCTGATAGAGTATTTGGTATCACTTACACGACCGGTAATATAGTAAGGTTCTGCGTAGCTGTAAGTATTGCCCTGAGTAATGCGAGTACCAAAACGAGAAGTAAATGTAAAGCCCTTGAATGGGGTCAGGTTTGCGAAGAACGTACTATGTACATTGATGCCGCCATTTTTATTGTTAGCATTCTTGTCACGCTGTGCAAATGGAGTGCCACCGGCAAGTTCCGTATTAAAGTATGAAGTAGCATACATACCCCTGTCATCGCCGTAGAAACGATAGTTTGTATCAGAAGTTCCATTCTGAACTGCGTCATAAACAGAACCTGTGGCAGCGAGATATTGACTGCGGTCTGTCCAGTGTGTAGGAGTCAGAGGATCCATTACAAGAAGCATTTCAAAAGCAGAGCCGTAACCATATTCTGATACGCTGCCTCTACGCCATTTCTCTATAGAAGTGTTGGTACCTACCTGCAACCAGGGTTTTATTTTATAATCAGCATTAATCTGAGCGGTTAAGCGTTCGTAGTAGTCGTTTTTGCCTTTTACGATACCATCCTGATTAACGTATGTGAGGTTTGCAAAATACTGCCCTTTGTCATTGCTACCCTGGAATGAAAGAGAGTGCTGCTTGCTCCAAGAAGTTCCCATAAACTCGTCGAACCAATTTGTATCAGTATTTTGATCCCAATTATAGTCGCGAATAGCATCCGACATGGCAGCCTCGACGTTATATCCTTGCATGCCCATCCAGTCCTTGAATTCTTCCGCATTCAATAATTGTGGAACATGTCCAAGTTGGTTCATAGTATAACGTACATTATATGTGATCTTGCCGGTACCTTTTCCTCCCCCATTCTTGGTTGTGATAAGTACTACACCGTTACCTGCTTCAGAACCATAGATTGCTGCGGATGCGGCATCTTTCAATACTTCCATAGACTCGATCAAGCCTGGATCAAGATACTGGATGCTTGAAACCTTCAAACCATCCACAATCAAGAGAGGACCAATATTTCCGGAATTGGAGGAATAACCACGTACACGGATTTCAGCACCGCTACCCGGAGCACCTGATGAATTCAAGATTTGAATACCTGCGGCTTTACCTTGAAGGGCGGCGGCAGCGTCGGTTGTTGCCAAGCCTTTAAGGTCTTTAGAGTTAACCGAGGCAACAGCACCTGTCAGGTCACTCTTGCGCTGAACACCATAACCTACAACCACAACCTCATCAAGCACTTGTGTATCTTCTTCCAAACGAAAGTTGATTACGCTACGGCCATTGACTTTAACAGTCTGCGTTTTGTAGCCTATAAAAGAAGCGGTAAGGGTAGCATTACTGTTACTTACCTGAATAGAGTAATTACCATTGAGATCGGTAATACGACCGTTGCTGGTTCCTTCTTCAAGAATAGCCACACCGATCATTGGCTCAGAATCATTGGCTGAGACAACAGTACCCTTGATTTGGATTTGCGCTGATGCTGATATGCACGTAAAAAACACAAGCACAAGCATAAACAGAAAAGGAATCTTCTGAATTTTCTGGACTACATTTTTCATCATAATTAGTTTAAGAATTAATAATTGCGTTTTTTATTCATCATTAGCTACCGCTACAATAGTTCTCTAGCCATCATCATACATACATTTCATAGTTTTTAATTATTTAAGATTAATATAAAAAGGCAATTCATTTTTTAATTTTGAATCGGCAAGACAACTGCTGAGTCGCATTATTAATTCAAACTGATTGCCTGAGCCGATTCGTTATTTTTGAGTGGAATTACCCGGTAATAGTACTTTAGAGTAATAGGGCTTGTTCCTAATGATCGCGGAAATTCCATTTGGAATTGTCGCTGTTCATATCGAATTCGCCGAGAGAAGGAGTGCTGTCACCTACGGATGCCAGAACCAATTCCTTGTCAGTTCCCGGCACTTCTTTGGGCATGATCCGGTAGGTGCCGTCTGTCAACTGGTCGATTCGCCACAGTTGCTCGGGGGCCCCCGTGAACTCAGGCACTGTCACGACTTCCGCATCTGCCGTGGCGGCCAGTGCGCGATTGGTTCCTTCAATCACAATTTTGTAATAAGGGCCACCCAGATATCCGCCTCCATCGGGTACGGCAGTAATGGTCCACTTCTGATGAGGACGGAACATATAATCACCGATTCTTACGTTGATTTTTCCTTGTGGCCAAGTCTCGATCACATCTTCCAACGTCTGCGATTTCAAAGGTACGACGGGCGTGTCGTCTTTTTCCCAGAAGCGGTGTCTGGTATATTCCATACGTACAAAATCAACGGCAAGTTCAAGGGCATACCCTCTACGTTCGGATTCAATCTCATACGTTCCCTCTTTGAAGACCTCGCCGGCAACGGGCCAGCCGTTCTTCCATAAAAGCGGGCGTATGCCCAGCACACTGCGGCCACCCCGGTCGAAATCGGCTTCAAAGTGGCATGACATCTTCTCTACTCCGTCGGCTACTTTGAAAAGCCCGAAGTGTCCCGGACCGGTTTGGCGGTTACCTGCGGCAATCACCATCTTGCCACCGCCTTCCAGCATTTTTCTTCCCATATTATCGACATACGGCCCCGTCACTTTGCGCGAACGGCCGACAACAATATTGTAGGTGGAGTTCGGACCATCGCAGCAAGTGCCGTGTGTTCCCAGAAGATAATACCAGCCGTCACGATAGATCAGATCGGTTGCTTCACAGTCAATGGCGATGTCGATTTCTTTGTTGCCCTCCATCCGTTTGCCGGTTGCGGGGTCGAGTTCTACAAGCCTGATAAAGCCGAAATACGTGCCGTAAGACAACCACAAGCGTCCGTCTGTCGGGTCGAGCAGAAGTCCGGCATCAATGGCATCGCAATCTTCATCATTCACTGAAGAGGCCACTTCTATAGGCTCCGTATATTTAAAATCCGGGGAATTGGGGTCTAAGGTTTTATTCCACATGGTTAATACTTTACCGCTGTGTCCTCCACCGAGTCCTCCTCCTGTGGCACTGTAAGCAATCAGGTAGCGGTCACCGATTTTCACGGCATCGGGCGCGGCGCCTCCGCCGGGTCTTACTCCGCCACCGTTCCATGTCCAGCCGTCTTCAGATATCAATCCGCCTCCACCTGTGCCGAAAGTATAATATTTACCATCGCACTCCATGATAGTGGACGGGTCGTGGATGTATGGAGTGCCGATTTGTGCAATTGCTTTTTCAGATGTCAATACAAACATCAGGGCTGCCGTGCCCAGAAGTATAGCTTTTGTTTTCATGATCATTTATAGCTGATAGTAATGTTGTTAACGGGTGTTCCATTCTCATTGAGGAAGCGAACACAGAAATCACTCATTCCGGGACCGTTGATGATGGCTCCGCGAATGATGTTCTTGCCCTTCTTTAAAGTCAGCCGGCGCGAAAGGCAGTCATCCTTGACCATACGCCGGTCGCCCGAAAGAATAACAGCCTCCTCACCGTTCAGCCACCACATGGATGCGGAGTTGGAACCTACTGACATCCGGATGTTCTCCATGTCTTCGGGACATTCTATGACTGTGACTGCCCAGAACAGCACGCCGTACACTTGTTTCTTCAGGCCGGAGGCGAAACGGAAGAGCTTTACGTTGAACAGCTTACTGTCGAGCGCGTGCCAGGTTAGCTTTTGTTTGCCTACTTTCACTTTATCCCCGTCTTTGGGCAGAACTGTGAATTGATTGGGGAAATACTCGGTTGCAAATGCTTCGCGAATGTAACTGTCGGTAAAGACCGTGTTGGAACGGTTGGGCTTGTCGATGGGTTCCAGCAACAGCCAGCGCTGGATAAAGCCCTCACTGTCGGGTGACATCGTATTCGTGGTTGCCGGAGAAAAGTAGTCTGACAACCGGGGGGACGCTTCATTCTTTTGAGCATAGCCATGTAAACCCATCATAGCCGCGATACAAGCCGCCAACAATGATTTTCGATGGAAGATATTCATCGTTATAGTCTGTTTTATTGATTATACATTATTTCGTTTTAAATAATAGAGGAACAAACTCTTTCAGACATCTGCGCCAGGTCAGGAACTCGTGGGCAGTGCCCGGAGACTCATAATAGATTGTATTGATTCCTGCGGCCTGCAAGCCGTCACTGAGGTTCTTGGTTCTTTCGGGATGTTCTTCCGAACCGATGCCCAGGAAGAAGACGTGTACTTTGTCGTTGAATGCTTTACGGTTTTTGAATACCCCGCCGTACACGGTATCGAGTTGCTTCAGATCGATGCTGCCTGCTCCGCTGAATCCGCCGATATAGGCAAACTTATCCAAGTTGTTCAAGGTAGTGTTGAAAGTAAGAAGTCCGCCCCAGGAAAGTCCGGCCATAGCACGGTTGTCCCTATCAGTCAGTGTTCGGAAATTGGATTCGATATGAGGAATGATTTCATTCACTAAGATAGCAGGAAATTCTGCACCGAATCTTTTTCTTGCACCGTCAGGAGTTTCACCTGGATTGGTCTTGAACACCTCGATATTGCCATTGTCCATGACTACGATCATTGGTTTGGCTTTACCTTCGGCAATCAGGTTATCCATAATGAAATTCATCTTGCCCTGGTTTGCCCAACTCGTTTCGTTTTCTCCCATACCATGTTGCAGGTAGAGCACCGGATACTTTTTGGTAGGGTTCTTGTCATATTCCGCCGGAGTATAGACGATACATCTGCGCCATTCTTTGCGGATATCAGAGTAGTACCAGCTTTGGCTGATCAGCCCGTGAGGCACGTTCTTGATGGAATAGTAGTCCACACCTTTCTCCGGGATTTCAATACCGCTTACCCATTTGCCCATACCGAAGAACGGTTTGCCATTGGGATCGGCGGCACTTACTCCGTCTATTATAACCTGATAGTAGTGGAAGCCTATTACTTCAGGTTCTTTTGATACGAGCGACCAATATCCGTCTGCCTCTTTGGTCATTTCACCTCGGAAACTGATTTCTACTTTCTGGGCGTTGGGAGCGTGTATTCTGAAGTGCACACGTCTGTCCTCACCTATGCGGGGATAATCAGCCCCGTTGATGTTATGCTCATTGGGAGTGGTTCCTGCCGGAAAATCTTGTTGCTGGGCATTCATAGTGAATGGGAACACTAACAAAGAAGAAAAAATAAGTTTCAATACATTTTTCATAAGCATTAGAATAAATTATATATAAAATTAATGATTCAGTGAATTTGTCTATTCAGTGGATGTTGAGCGTAAAATTACTATGCTAATGCTTTGTGCTGGATTACTATTTTGCTTTCGGGGAGGATTTTTTTAGGAGGATAAGATTAATCCACCGGATAGAAAGAAAAATCCCCTTCCTGATATTGAATAGGAAGGGGATTATAACCCGTCTTTTGCCTTATGTGGAAGGAAATTGGACTCGTAGTCAAGAAAATACATTTTCTGTTAAGTGGCACAAAAGTTTCTTACCTGTGGCACAAAAGTTTCTTGCCTATGAAACAAATGTTTCTTACCTGTGAAACAAAAGTGCCTCACCTGTGAAACAAAGTCACCTTAACTGTATGCCTTACGCTTGCGATGTCTCCAGCATATTAATCAGTTGTACCCGCTGGATAGAGAAACTATTGCTCTCTTTCTGTACATACTTCAATAATTCAAGCCCATCCTGATGAAGCTTGGATTTCCGCAGCAAGTCGTCGGCTTCCATATCATCAGATATCTTCAGCATAGTCATGGCGGCAAGTTCTATTTTTCCCATTTCGTTGGGATCGCCTTTATACCGGTCTACCAGTTCTTGCGTATTCATACTTAACAGCTCATCGGTAGGGAAGCCTAATATCTGCCGGGTCAGACCGTCATATTCAGTCCATTCATTCCAGCGATACTTCTTTTTCTTGAGCAGGGCGTTCACAATCAAAGAAATGATCTCTTGAATCATTCGTATCAGGTAATCTTGTTTAATCATAATTATCTATGTTTTTAATAGGTAATGGTAAATCCGGTTAATTGTTTCTCGGAGCTTTGACAATTCCGGCTTTTTATAAAGCAGTACTTTGTGCTCACAAAATTAGTGATATTTTTAAGATATCGCTGAAAATCCATACCTTTGTGCGCATTAATAATATAAGGTATAGCAATTTCCATGAATAAGATAACTTCCGTATGCGTATATTGTGCTTCGAGCACCAAGATTGATTCCGCTTATTTTGAAGCAGCCCGCGAATTGGGTACTTTGTTGGGACAGCGCCACATCCGTCTGATAAATGGCGCGGGAGGCATCGGACTGATGAGTGCTACCGCTGATGCAGTGCTGGCGGCAGGCGGAGAGGTGACCGGTGTTATTCCTCACTTTATGGTGGAACAAGGCTGGCAACACAAGGGGCTTACGGAGATGATAGAAGTGGAAAACATGCACCAGCGCAAGCAAAAAATGGCGGATCTGAGCGATGCTGTCATCGCATTGCCCGGTGGATGCGGCACTTTGGAAGAATTACTGGAAATTATCACTTGGAAACAACTGGGTCTCTACCTGAATCCTATTGTCATCTTAAACACTAACGGCTTTTTCGATCCCCTCCTGGCTATGTTGCAGCGTGCTATGGACGAAAACTTTATGAGACAGCAGCATGGTACCATCTGGCACGTAGCAAGCACTCCGCAGGAAGCCGTCGAACTGATTCATACCATACCTGTCTGGGATAGTTCCATACGTAAGTTTGCGGCAATATGATCGGGCTCCTGTTGACATGGATAGCGGGCTTTGAGGGAATACCCATTCCTTATTCTCCTAAGTTGGACGATGGGATCACAGTGCTCCTGTTGTGCTGCTTTTTCATGTCAGCCTATGTATTGTCCCGCAGTCGCAAGTTCCTGGTGCAGTTGGTGAAGGACTTCCTTCTCAATCGTGAACGAACCAGCATCTTTGCCGCTACCACCGCTACGGATATGCGCTATATGCTGTTGTTGATTCTACAGACTTGTGTGTTGGCTTCCGTCTGTACTTTCAACTATTTTGTTGATGTCAGGCCGGAGTTGGGCGAACGCGTCTCTCCTTATGTTTTGCTCGGGGCATATCTCGCACTGGCTTTGCTTTATCTTTTCTGGAAGTGGGTGACTTACTCCTTTCTGGGCTGGATTTTTTTTGACGCGAGTCGTACCGGTCTTTGGATGGAGTCCTATTCTACTCTACTTTACTATCTTGGATTTACCCTTTTCCCGTTTGCTTTGTTCCTTGTTTACTTCGATTTAAGTCTTCAGGCAACTGTGATAATCGGTTTATTTTTGGTCTTTTTTACTAAAATATTGATGTTATATAAGTGGATAAAGCTTTTTTGTGGCAATTTATATGGCATTTTGCTTTTAATTTTGTACTTTTGTGCCCTTGAAATCATACCTTGTTTTATCATGTATCGAGGTGTGTTACAACTAAATGATTATTTGATAATAAATTTTTAGGACGTTGAAAATTAAGAAAGTACTTGTGTCGCAGCCGAAACCGGCATCAGAGAAATCTCCTTACTACGACATCGCCCAGAAGTACGGTGTGAAAATTGATTTTCGCCCGTTTATTAAGGTGGAAAGTGTATCTGCTAAAGAATTCAGACAGCAGAAAGTGTCTATCCTGGATTACACAGCAGTTATCTTCACATCGCGTCATGCTATTGACCATTTCTTCCACCTGTGTACAGAATTGCGTGTAACCATACCGGAAACTATGAAGTATTTCTGTGTGACAGAAGCTGTTGCATTGTACATCCAAAAGTATGTGCAATACCGTAAACGTAAGATCTTCTTTGGTAATACCGGAAAGTTTGAAGACTTGTTGCCTTCTATTGTTAAGCACAAGACCGAAAAGTATCTGGTTCCGATGTCGGATGTACATACGGATGAGATTAAGAATCTCTTGGATAAAAACAAGATACAGAACACAGAAGCTGTTATGTATCGCACAGTAAGTAATGATTTTACTTCAGAAGAAGAGTTTGATTATGATATGTTGGTGTTCTTTAGTCCTGCAGGAGTGACTTCTTTGAAGAAGAACTTCCCGGACTTCCAACAGAAAGAAATCAAAATCGGTACGTTTGGCTCCACTACCGCCCAGGCTGTACGTGATGCCGGACTCCGCCTCGACTTGGAAGCTCCCAGTGTACAGGCGCCTTCTATGACGGCCGCGCTGGATATGTTCATCAAGGAGAATAACAAAGGAAAATAATTTTAGAGTTACGAGCTACAAGCTACGGGCTACAAATGTCATGCGGAAGCAGTATGCCATTTACAGCTTAAACTTGTAGCTCGTAACTTATTTACTGCGAACTACTTGTAGCTCGTGGCTTGTAACTCGTAGCTAAGAATGCTTAATACCCTGCACAAGTCCGAAAGGCTGGATAAGAAGAAAGTCATCGACAAGATGTTTTCAGGCGGCGCACGTTCGTTTTCCGTCTTTCCTCTGCGTGTGGTATATCTGCCGGTAGAGGAGTTGGAAGCGCCTGTTTCCATACTTGTCAGTGTGTCAAAGCGTCGTTTTAAACGTGCGGTAAAACGTAACCGTGTAAAACGCCAGATACGTGAGGCATACCGGAAAAATAAACATGGATTATTGCAGACGCTTCAGGATGAAGGACGGCAACTTGCTGTGGCTTTCATTTATCTTTCCGACCGGTTAGTTGATTCGGTGGAGATAGAGGAAAGGATGAAGGTTGCGCTGGCACGTATCACGGAGAAGGTATTGGCGGATGTTGCCGTTCAGAAAGCCGGAGAAAATGCTACGTCTGCTGAGAAAACCGGTAGTGCGGGGCAGTCATGAAAAAGCTGCTTTCATACTTGCTGTTGCTTCCCATCTATTTCTATCAGAAGTGTATTTCACCCCTGACTTCCCCTTCATGTCGTTTCACTCCTACCTGTTCGCAATATGCCGTTGAAGCGATAAAGAAACATGGACCGTTCAAAGGGCTGTATCTGGCAATCCGACGTATTTTGCGCTGCCACCCCTGGGGAGGTTCCGGATATGATCCCGTTCCATAAAAAAACTATTTTCTGTACTATTCGCATGATAATTCCTGTTGATATACATACACATCGGCGGCCCCAAGTGCCCGGAACGGCTATTGTGAACTGTTTCCCCGAATCGTTTGTTCCGCAAACGGAAGGCTGGTATTCTGTGGGAATACATCCGTGGTATATCGCTTCCTTCGCAGCTTCCCTGAATGACAGTAAGGCCCGTTTTGAAGACTTACTGGACCATCCCCAGGTGTTGGCTGTGGGTGAGGCCGGATTGGATAAATTGGCTGAAGCACCTTTGACTTTGCAGATAGAAGTGTTTGAATATCAGGCACGTCTGGCCGAAGAGGCGGATAAACCGTTAATCATTCATCTGGTGAAAGCGGTAGATGAACTTCTGAAACTGAAACAGAAGATACAACCGGTGAAACCGTGGATTATTCACGGGTTTCGTGGAAAAGCGGCTCTTGCAGAAGAATATCTCCGACATGGTTTCTATCTTTCTTTCGGAGAGAAATATCAGGAGGAAGCGTTGTGTATAATGCCGTCTGAACGGTTGTTTATCGAGACGGATGAAAGTACGGTATCTGTCGATACGCTTTATGAACGGGCTGCCATCCTCCGTAAAACTCCCCTTGAGGAACTCAGGAGAACGATTCGTAAGAATGTGGGCGAAATCTTTTTTAGGCAATAAGAGTTGTTAGTTCAGATAAAGAGTCGTACTTTTGCAATTACAAAGTATATCAAATATTTAAATAGTTAATCATTCGATGAATTTTGTAGAAGAATTGAGATGGCGTGGCATGCTCCACGATATGATGCCTGGTACGGAAGAACTTCTGGCTAAGGAACAAGTGACCGCATACATAGGTTTTGATCCTACGGCGGACTCATTGCACATTGGACATCTTTGCAGTGTAATGATACTGCGTCATTTCCAACGTTGCGGACACAAGCCGATGGCACTGATCGGTGGTGCTACGGGTATGATTGGTGACCCTTCCGGTAAGTCGGCAGAGCGTAATCTGCTCACAGAAGAAATCCTGCAACGCAATCTGGATGGTATGAAGAAGCAGTTGAGCAAGTTTCTGGATTTCGAATCCGATGCTCCTAACCGTGCAGAATTGGTGAATAACTATGACTGGATGAAGAACTTCACTTTCCTTGACTTTGCCCGTGAAGTAGGTAAGCATATCACTGTGAACTACATGATGGCGAAAGATTCTGTAAAGAAGCGTCTGAACGGTGAGGCTCGTGACGGTTTGTCTTTCACGGAATTCACTTATCAGTTGTTGCAAGGCTATGACTTCCTGCATCTGTATGAAACCAAAGGTTGCAAACTGCAAATGGGTGGTTCTGATCAATGGGGTAACATCACGACAGGTGCCGAACTGATTCGTCGTACCAATGGTGGCGAAGTGTTCGCTCTGACCAGCCCGCTGATTACGAAGGCTGACGGCGGTAAGTTTGGTAAGACTGAATCCGGCAATATCTGGCTTGATCCCCGATATACTTCCCCATATAAATTCTATCAGTTCTGGTTGAATGTGAGTGATGCTGACGCAGCACGCTACATCAAGATATTCACTTCACTGTCAAGAGAGGAAATCGAAGCCTTGACAGCTGAGCATGAAACTGCACCGCACTTGCGTGTTCTTCAGAAACGTTTGGCAAAAGAGGTGACTATTATGGTTCATTCTGAAGAAGACTATAATGCAGCGGTGGATGCGTCTAATATATTGTTCGGCAATGCAACTTCCGATGCATTGAAGAAGTTGGATGAAGATACCCTGCTGGCTGTATTCGAGGGGGTTCCTCAGTTTGAGGTTTCCAAGGATGCTGTGTCTGCCGGTGTGAAAGCTGTCGATCTGTTCACAGATAATGCAGCCGTTTTTGCCTCCAAAGGTGAGATGCGTAAACTGGTGCAAGGTGGCGGCGTTTCTCTCAATAAAGAGAAGCTGGAAGCCTTCGACCAAGTGATTACTTCTGCTGACCTTTTGGATGAAAAATATCTGCTTGTGCAGCGCGGAAAGAAGAATTACTACCTGATTATAGCCAAATAAAAGGCAAATTAGTAGCAAATAAGAAAAAAGGCCCCGAAATATTTGGATATTTCGGGGCATACTTTTATCTTTGCACCGCTTTTTAACAGAAAGTGCATAAGTTTGGACTATGGTGTAATGGTAGCACAACAGGTTTTGGTTCTGTTTGTCCAAGTTCGAATCTTGGTAGTCCAACTAAAAGAAAGAGGTTGTGTCAAAACGTTGGCACAACCTTTTTCTATAATTTATAGTCCTGTTAT
>OBYQ01000835.1_pt1 | contig 22812 bp, 20 predicted proteins | sample 1538221 | NCBI WGS metagenome assembly OBYQ01 (sample SAMEA2580200, study PRJEB22360) | human gut metagenome | biome: human gut; feature: human-associated habitat; material: faeces | place: Denmark | collected 2008/2010
CATTCCAACTGTACGGATTATCGGGAAGTGATTTTCCTTTCTGCTTTGCATAATGAGCGCGTGTTGTCAGCACTTTGTCAGTTTTCAAAATTTTCGCTATTTGCATAGGTCCTTTTCCTGCAACGCATAAATCAAAAATTCGCTTTACCACAGCGGCAGCTTCTTCATCTACAATCCATTTCTTTCTGTCGTTGGGGTCTACCTTATAGCCATAGGGCGGCTTAGTCAGATGTTCTCCTGCCATGCCCTGCGCTTTCTTGATTGCCCGTACTTTTTTACTGGTATCTTTGGCGTAAAAATCGTTAAACAGATTTCGGAAAGGAGTAAAATCATTGTCGCCCTTTGCGCTGTCCACGCCGTCATTGATTGCGATATAGCGAACATCTCTTTCAACGAAAAAGATTTCCGTATAGTAACCGACTTTCAGATAATCACGCCCCAAGCGGGACATATCCTTGACAATGACTGTCGCCACATTTCCGGCTTCAATCTCTGCAATCATGCGGTTAAAATTCGGTCTGTCAAAAGTTACACCGGAAACGCCGTCATCAATAAAGAATACAGGATTTGTAAAGCCGTTATCCGAAGCATATTTTGTTAAAACTGCTTTTTGATTGACAATGCTGTTGCTGTCCCCGTCCAATGCGTCCTCTTGACTTAAACGGGCGTATAATGCGGTTATCTGTTCGGGCTTATATGTATTTGCTGTCATGTTCATTCCTCCTGTAATGAACGCCCGACAGACAGGTTGCTATCTTCATTATAGCGGACTTCTTTTCCTTTGTCAGTAGGCGCTTTGAGATTTTCTGATTTTATGAGCCGCTTCATCTTTTCAAAAAGCGGTTCAGAACCGCCGCAAGAGGTAGACACTTCATAGAATGTGCCGCCGATTTTATAAATCACTGTTTCATCTGCCGGATTTCCCTGTTTCTGCCTATCATCTGTTGTATCTTGTTCTTGTTTCCGTTCCATTCCTTTCCCGTCCTTTCTTTGATTTGTAATGTGATAAGTTTCGTAGCAAGCATAGAAAAAGAGTACTCTTTTCCGAAAATGCCCTGCATTTTGCTTGTTGGGAAGTATCCCAAACCCTCTGATTTTCCTCTCACTACCTACAACACCGAGCAGAGCGATTTTGCCGAAGTTTTGAGAGAAAATTTTGAAAAAGTTTTTCTTATCTCTTATTACGGAAAAGTTTCTGAAATGCCAAATAAATAACCGTTTAGGAAAAAATAATTTCAAGTATCACAACTTAAAATCCTCCTCAAACTTGACACTGTAAAGTTTAGGTTTTATAATATAGACAGTGTAAAGATTGGAGGACTTAGCATGGCACAGAAACGACAGACTTATCATCATAAAGACTTGCGAAACGCTTTAATCGAAGCAGGTATTCAGCTTGTAAGTACAGAGGGAGTAAATGCTTTTTCTTTGAGAAAGGTAGCTGCGGCGTGTGGGGTCAGCCATGCTGCCCCTTACAGCCATTTTCAAAATAAAGAAGAACTGCTTGAAGCAATGCAATTATTTATCACAGATAGATTTTCTAAACAATTAGAAAGTACCGTTCAAAAGAATAATAATGTCGCAGAAATATTGAAAGATATGGGGATAGCCTATGTATCTTTCTTTGTAGAGAACCCTGCTTATTTTCAATTTTTATATTCTCAATCCAATATAAAAATTGACTTATCGTTATCAATACCAGACGACCAAAACTATAAACCTTATATTATCTATAAAAATATTGTAAGTAAATTATTAGGGCAGACGCACTATTCGGAAGAAAAGCAAAATGATATTATCATAACCATTTGGGCTTTTATACATGGCGTTACTTCATTAGCCACCATGAATAATGTAAATTATGATAATGATTGGAGAGAGAAGGTCATTGATTTTATGGACGTTTTTCAACTTTCCTTTTTAGATAATACGGGAGAAAAAATATGATAGGGATTTATTTTAGCGGAACAGGAAATACAAAATATTGTTTAGAAAACTTTGTTGCTCTATATGATAGGAATATTGAAATAACCCCTTTAGAAGATACAGGTACAATGGAAAAAGTTACATATCATAAAGACATTATTTTTGCTTATCCAATCTATTACAGTAATTTGCCTAAAATTGTACGGGATTTTATCTGCGAAAATTCTGATATATGGAAAGGAAAACGTGTTTTCATTATTGCAACAATGGGACTGTTTAGCGGCGATGGTGCGGGCGTATCTGCAAGATTGTTCGAGAGATACGGCGCACAGGTATGGGGTGGACTTCATCTGAAAATGCCGGATTGTATTTGTGATGTAAAAGCCTTAAAGTGTACTCCGGCTCAAAATAAGCAAATTGTTATACAAGCAGAAGAACGCATAAAATCAGCGGTGTGCAATTTGAAAAATGGTACTCCAACTAAAGACGGTTTGGGATTTTTATGCCATATTGCAGGGCTTTTGGGACAGCGGCTTTGGTTTTACCATAAAACACAAGAATATTCAAACAAAATACAGATAGATACCGACGCTTGTATAAAGTGCGGGAAATGTGCATTGGTGTGTCCTATGAATAATTTGTCATTATCCAAATGTAAGATTGTAGCAAACGGACGGTGTACCTTATGTTATCGGTGCGTAAATCAATGTAGCGAGAAAGCAATTACTATTTTGGGGAAACAAGTGATTTTCCAATACTCTGTTTATGATTTCCATTGAAAGCCTTTTCCGTTCCGTTCTTTTCCATTCCGGCGGCTCTGCCGCTTTGCTTTGCCCCCAAGGAGAGGGATTAGGGAAAGGATAGGAAGGGAATGTGTAAAACGCTTAGATGATATTTTATACTTCTACCCTCAAAAATGACGTTCTATTGCGTAACAAAGTGAAGATAGAAAAACAGAGAGCCGACCACTATTGAAAGTGATTAACTCTCTGTTTGCACCCTGTCTGTCAGCGTTAGTTATAAGTTGTTGTGAATACTTCCTTATCAGCGTAAAACTAAGTGTTTTGATTATTTTTGCTGGGCGATGTCCCACGGCTAGGGTGACGAAAGTCCACATAAAAGAAAAATGATACGTCCCAGCATTAAAAAGGGGGCATTTAAAAGATGAGCAAACGACGTATTTTGGTTTTTATTTTTTTAGTGCTGCTTGAGATTTTCTATTCATCTGTATATATAAGTGAACACAAACGTCCTCTGGAAATACTGGAATTTCAAAAGGATGGGAAGCCCATAGAAGATGCAGATGAGATTCCTCAGGAAGCAAAGGCGCTGATGGAAGAATACAGAGAAGCAAAACAGAGTGAGCTTCTGTACATAAAGGTTTCCAGGATAATGTCAGTTTTCGTGCTGGTTTCTCTGGTTATCTGCTATATCCGCAATGATAAGACCGAAAAGCAGAAAAAAGATCGGATACCATAAAGTTGTCAATTTCATATACGAAAGAAGGAACGGTTATGAAGAAAAAAGCAACCACAGCAGCTATTATAATTGGAACGGCATTATCCGTTTCACTCCCCGTCTACGGTGCACAGTGGAAGCAGGACAGTACGGGCTGGTGGTATGAGCAGGATAATGGTTCTTATCCAGCCGGCGGTTGGGAGCTGATTTCTGGAAACTGGTATTATTTTAATGGATCAGGCTACATGCAGGCCGGGTGGATTGAGTCGAATGGAGAATGGTATTACTGTGCGCCTACAGGCGAAATGCTGCATGATACCACTCAGACAATAGACGGGGTATCATATACGTTTCAGTCCAGCGGAGCATGGCTGCAGCAGGAAACAGCCCCGGCGGTATCCATTACAAAGGAGCAGGCAGAGCAATGGTTTTATGCGACGTATGCAATCATTGCAAATGAAACGGGATGGAATCAGGAGTATTTTGTAAGCACCCCGGAAAAATACGCGGGTGATGCCAGAACCAGGCTGGAAATGGCATGGGGGATAACAGACCGCGCATCTGCTGATTCTACTATTAACTGGATTTTGACCTCAGGCCACCGCTCCGGATTTCAGGAAGAAATGGGATTGCTTTTTTATATGGGATACCTGAATGGAACGGAACAGCAGATCGAGGAGCAGTATAAGGATAATGAATTCGTTAAGGATATGCTCCTTGCGTATAAACGCGGAGGAGAAGGAGCAATCGACGGCTGGGATTACTGCAGGGCCATGCAGGTATTGAGAGAGTGTTATCTGGCAGAGTATTATACGGAGACAGAAATGCTGGATCAGATGCTCTCAGCCGCAAAAACGATCCAGGCACGTTTTGTCTCATGGGATGATATGGCGGAGAGCTATATGAGAGGATATGAGTATTGGAACAACTCGCCGGATAAGTACAAGACGAGGAAAAACCTGTATAAGAAGCTGAAACAGGAGACCTCCTTCTATGCGGTAGACTGGAATCTGCCATTGGGAAAAGCGTGGTAGGAAGTGCTTATAATAACAAAATACCGTTACCAGAGATTTGCATTATAAAATATGGTGTATCGAAAATGGTGAATTTTCACATGATACGTGGTATAAGTTGATGATTGTATCTTTGGGGACAAAATATCAAAAACTTCTTAATGAAATATTATCATAGATATGCAGCAGTCATGCTTACTGAATAATCTGTTTTATCATCACTTATTGGAAAGCGGAGTTGATGCTGACCATATCATTCGCATTGCTTTTGACTCAGCCGATGATCTTTATCTGATTGGCGAAAGCCTGATTCAGATTGAAAAGGAAAAGCGTGGAGTTGACCCTGAAAAGTTCATGGCATATATCCGTTCCAAAGTTGCAGGTGAAGGAATGTATTATCTGCTGCTTGATGAAATTCAGATGCTGGATTGTTTTGAAGCTGTTCTGAATGGTTATCTTCGTAAAGATAATATGGATGTATTTGTGACTGGAAGTAACGCAAAACTCCTGTCCAAAGATATAGCTACCGATTACAACGGTGATAAGTACATGGGATTATCTGAATATATGCTATACGGCGGTATCCCTCTGGTTGTCCTTCGTGAGGGAGCAAACGATAAGGCAGCTGCATTACAGAATCTGTTCAATGAGATTTATCTTCGAGATATTACCAAACGTAACCGAGTGAAGAACATTGGAGAACTGGAAGATCTGCTGAATATTCTTTCTTCTGCCATTGGTTCGCTGACCAATCCGGAAAAACTGAAGAATACGTTCAAGACGATAAAGAAATCCAGAATCACTTCCGCTACCATTAAGAAATATCTGGATTATTTTGAGGATTCTTTTCTGATTGAATCAGCACAAAGATATGATATTAAAGGAAAGGCATATATCGAAACTCTAAAGAAATCGGAACGAACCCGTGGCAGAACCAGAACCCGGAGTGGGAGACTACGGACCGGAACTTCATTTATGATGACAACGGGCAGCTTATAAAGTGCACGGAGAGCAGGGGGCAGTTTGACAAGGCCACCTATACTTATGAGTATGACGAGGCCGGGAACCGCACCTTCGCAAAGAAAGAGAAGCTTTACAGCTATCTGGAGTCCTGGCAGATCCGAAATCAATGGCGTAAAATATTCGGATATTGATTATATTAACCGTATCTTAAAAGTGGAATGACAGTTAGGAAGAGACGTTTATGCTGACAACAGAGAGATCATAGCGGATGGAGTACCGGAAATAGAGGAGTATATGAACATGGTGTTTCCAGATATGGAAGAAAATGAGCTCTTTAAAAACGAACTGCTGGAGATTGTGGTGGATGTAACAGGATTCCTTCCGGAGACTGCGTAAAAGCAAAAGAACAGATGTTCACTGCTTCTGTACTTTTGAAAGAACTTGTGATATAGTAGACGCAAAGAGTCTACTGTCAATGGCAGTCGCCAAATGCCTGCAAGCAGTCACTTGACTCGTTGCTTTGTGATATACGAAAGTGCAATGTCTGAGTCCTTTTTATATGGTTTGTTCCTGTTTCGTCCATATAGAATTACATGGGTACGGCAGGTTGCAAAAAAAGCAGATTGTGAACAAAATTCGTCGTGGGCCTATTTTGCCGCAATCTGAGAAAGCGCCACGACGAAAATGAAAAGTTCCTTGACGAATTTTTGCCTTATAGGCGTCCTTTTTTACTTTGAAATCTGGAGGTGGATTTTATGCAAAATGAACAAAAAATCTTCAAATTACATTCCGAATACGCCCCCACCGGCGACCAGCCCCAGGCCATTGAGGCGTTGGTCAAAGGGTTCCAGGAAGGCAATCAATTCCAGACTTTACTAGGGGTTACGGGTTCCGGAAAGACCTTTACCATGGCTAATGTGATTGCCCAGTTAAATAAGCCGACTTTGGTAATAGCGCACAATAAGACCTTAGCAGCACAGCTCTATGGTGAGTTCAAAGAGTATTTTCCGGGTAACGCAGTGGAATACTTTGTATCCTATTATGACTACTACCAGCCCGAGGCCTACGTTCCCTCCACGGACACCTACATTGAAAAGGACTCCGCCATCAACGATGAGATCGACAAGCTGCGCCATTCGGCTACAGCAGCTCTTTCCGAGCGCAGCGATGTGATCATCGTGGCATCTGTATCCTGTATTTACGGTCTGGGAAGTCCCATTGATTATCAGGAGATGGTTATTTCACTGAGACCGGGGATGGAAAAGGACCGGGATGATGTGATCCGCAAGCTGATCGAAATCCAGTATGACCGCAATGACATGGACTTTAAGCGGGGAAGCTTTCGGGTCAAGGGTGATGTTCTGGACATTTATCCGGCCTACTCAGACGGTCAGGCCTTCCGGGTGGAATTTTTTGGGGATGAGGTAGACCGGATCATGGAAATTGATACCGTGACTGGAGAGGTGAAGGCCCAGCTGGGGCATGTGGCGATTTTTCCGGCATCTCATTATGTGGTTCCCAAGGAAAAGATGATGGAGGCCACGGAACATATTTTAGAGGAATTAAAGGAGCGTGTATCATTTTTTAAGAGTGAGGATAAGCTGTTAGAGGCTCAGAGGATTTCCGAACGCACGAATTTTGATGTGGAAATGATGCGGGAGACAGGCTTTTGTTCTGGTATTGAAAATTATTCCAGACATTTGACGGGAACAGCACCGGGAGAGCCTCCCTGTACCCTGATTGATTATTTCCCCAAAGACTTTCTCATTATTGTAGATGAGTCCCACATCACTCTGCCTCAGGTACGGGGCATGTATGCGGGAGACCGTTCCAGAAAAATGACGCTGGTGGACTATGGGTTCCGCCTTCCTTCTGCCCTGGACAACCGTCCTTTAAATTTTTCGGAATTTGAAAGCAAGATTGATCAGATGCTGTTTGTATCAGCTACGCCCTCTGTCTATGAACAGGAGCATGAGCTGATGCGGGTGGAGCAGATCATCCGTCCGACCGGGCTTCTGGATCCGGAAATATTTGTCCGTCCTGTGGAGGGGCAGATTGACGATCTGATTTCAGAGGTGAACAAGGAGGTGGCAGGCCATCATAAGGTTCTGATCACTACTTTGACAAAGCGGATGGCAGAGGATCTTACCGATTATATGCGGGAAGTGGGAATTCGGGTGAAATATCTCCATTCCGATATTGATACCTTAGAGCGTGCGCAGATCATCCGGGATATGCGCCTGGATGTGTTTGACGTGCTTGTAGGGATTAATCTTTTAAGAGAGGGCCTTGATATACCGGAGATTACGCTGGTGGCGATTCTGGATGCGGACAAGGAAGGTTTTCTCCGTTCAGAAACCTCACTTATTCAGACAATTGGCCGTGCGGCACGGAATTCTGAGGGTCATGTGATCATGTATGCCGATACCATCACAGATTCCATGCGGGTGGCGATTGAGGAGACGAAACGCCGCCGTCAGATCCAGCAGAGATATAATGAGGAGCATGGCATTACGCCTACAACCATTAAAAAGGCAGTAAGAGACCTGATCACCATTTCAAAGGCCGTGGAAAATGACAGTTTCGCAGATACGAAGGATCCGGAATCTATGGATGAGAAGGAACTTAAAAAGCTTTCAAAGGAACTGGAAAAGAAGATGCGTCAGGCAGCAGCCGAGTTAAACTTTGAGGAGGCGGCTCGGCTCAGAGACCGTATGGTGGAAGTGAAAAAGCTGCTTTTGGATATGGAATAGTCTGGGAACCGGTTGGGGCTGTAAGGAATTGTAAACTCTTTGTAAGAATTATGAAATTGCATAAATCCAAACTTTCCTTTATAATAAAATCATACAAAAGAAACAAAACGAATCTTAAATATAAGGAGGAGAGGTATATGTATACAAAGAAAATGTTTTCCCTGGCAATGGCAGCGTTTTTGTCAGCTATGGCTGTATTTCCGGTCTATGCGGGCACGGAGAAGATCGATACAGTGCGTTTGGAATTTTCTTATGATAAGGAGCCGGAGAGCGGAGATGATATTGGTGATATCAGCGTAAGGGCCAGAGACGATTCATATGATGTGGATTCCGTAGAGTACACGAATCTGGAGGATAAGGATGTCTGGACGGTAGGAGATGTTCCCGAGGTAAAGGTAGAACTTTCTGCTTCTGAGGGATACCGTTTTTCCTATACCAGCAAGAGCCACTTTAAGATAAGCGGCTGTGACGCTGAGTTTAAAAAGGCAAAAATTTATGATGACGGCGATTATATGGAAGTGACGGTAGAGCTGGACCGTATCGGAGGCAAGCTGGAGGCTGCTGATAATCTGGACTGGAATGACAGCACGGCTGAGTGGGACGAGGTAGAGGGTTCCAAGAGCTATGATGTAAAGCTGTTAAGAGATGACAAAACGGTTACAACTGTCAATACATCTAATACGTATTTTGACTTTTCCGGATATTTTAATAAAGAAGGAGATTATACCTTCCGTGTGAGAGCTATTGCAAGCTATAATGACAAGGCAGGCGAGTGGTCTGAGGATTCTTCTTCCCTGTATGTAGATGAGGATGAGGCAGGTTCTTACGGTGGAAGCGGACGCTGGGTACAGGAAGGCGGACGCTGGTGGTATTCTTACTCTACAGGCGGTTATCCGGCAGATGGCTGGAAACAGATCGATGGAGTGTGGTATCTCTTTGACCGTTCCGGATATATGCTTACTGGCTGGCAGAAGGTAGACCGTCAGTGGTATTATCTTGGTTCCAATGGTGCTCTTACAACCGGCTGGCAGAATGTAAACGGACAGTGGTATTATCTCAATGGAAGCGGTGAGATGCAGACGGGCTGGCAGTATGTAAGCGGCAGATGGTATTATTTAAACAGCAGCGGCGTAATGCAGACAGGATGGCTGGAGCAGAACGGACAGTGGTATTATCTGGATGGAAGCGGCGCTATGACAACCGGATGGCAGTCTGTGAATGGCAGATGGTATTATATGGGCGGAAGCGGAGTGATGTTTAGAAATACCTGGACACCGGATGGAAGATATGTAGACGGATCGGGAGCCTGGGTTCAGTAAGGATTGTATAAAGGATAGGTAAAAAGAGGAGCTGCTGTAACGGATGAAAGGGTTCGTACAGCAGCTCCTTTTGTATGCTTTAATTGAGGGGAAGCATGCAGGAAGATACGATCTCAATCGAATCAGATCTCCGGCTGTAGCGATAGATCTGGTTGGAGAGGCGGTCCTGAGGCAGAACCTCGGAGGCATTGATCTGGGCTACCATTTGGCTGAGTTCGTCATAAGAAATGTCTTCTTCATCGGGAAGAAGCAGAACTTCATGGATACTGGAGGGAAGAATCAGCACGTCGCGTTCAATCCCTTCTGAGAAATGTTTAAGAACATCAGGATAGAGCATACAGATTGCTCCGTTGACTCCGCAGGTATTGGAAAGAACATAGAAAGGGGTCATGGCCTGTCTGTTCAGGTCGGGGACGGAGTCTGTCAGATCCTCTAAAATACAGTCCATACTGGTAATGGACGGAGGAAAGAGCTGGGAAACATTGGAGATGGCAGCCTGAAAGAGTTCATCCTGGGAAATACCCCAGGTATTCAGATGAGAGGTATGGATTCCGGCAGTCATTATACCGGTATCATTTTCCTGAAGAAACAGGTAGAATACGATGGAAAGATCGTTCCATGGAATATGAGGCATATCCTGCAAAAGTGTTTCATTGGCAGCCGTGTTTATAAGGCGGCAGGCGGTCCGGGATTTCATGGCGCTGTAATCGGAAAGCCGGGCCGGATGAATGGTGGGCAAAGCCTCATTGGAGCGGTACAGTTCCAAAAGCTCCTGAGTGATTTCCTCCAAAGAGCAGCCTTCCAGATACTGATGGTAGCAGTTATTGAGATAAATAGCAGGAGCTACCGGATTTTTGTCTTTGGAAATGCACAGACCATCCAGAATCAGGCCGTTGTTTTTGGTGATCCTGTGCAGGCTCAGTTCATACTCCTTTCCCAGGGCCTGTTCCATGCCCGTTTTGATTTTGTTGAGAAATACGTCGTATACCAAATGTATACCCCCTTAGTACATTATATTTATGTAAACTGCAAAAGGCAGCTTCATAGCAGGTAAGAAAAATATTGTCCGGATATCATTCCTGAACAGGATCTGAAACGTATATAAAAGAATGTTTAGAAGGTTACAAAACAGACAGAAATTCTGATTTGTGAAATAAAAATGAATCTATGTCCAGAATAAAGGCAGAGAGGACTTTTGTCAAGAGAAAACTGTATATACAGGAAATAAGATCATGAAAAAAATGAAAAATCCCTTGACAAAACAGAGAGAAAGGAATATATTATGAAATGTAGATGTTAGCACTCCAAAGCATTGAGTGCTAATAATCGCAGGAGAGGAAGGTGACAGGAAACGATGGATACACAGCTGGATAACCGGAAGATCATCATATTAAAGGCGATCATCAAAACCTACCTGGAGACAGGCGAACCGGTTGGTTCCAGAACCATTTCCAAGTATTCAGAATTAAAACTGAGTTCTGCCACAATCCGTAACGAGATGTCAGATCTGGAAGAGATGGGATATATTATTCAGCCCCACACTTCCGCAGGACGTATTCCTTCCGATAAGGGATACAGGTTCTATGTAGACCAGATCATGCAGGAAAAGGACAATGAGGTTACAGAATTTAAGGATATGATGGTTCAGAAGGTTGATAAGCTGGAATTGGTCCTTAAAAAGATGGCTCAGGTTCTGGCGGCCAATACCAATTATGCGGCCATGATCAGCGGCCCCAGCTACCACAAGACAAAGCTGAAATTTATCCAGCTGTCCAGAGTAGAGGCACATAAGCTTCTGGTAGTGGTTGTGGTAGAAGGCAATATCGTTAAAAATACCATGATCGATATTGCGGAAGAGCTGGGGGAACAGGAACTCTTGAATCTGAACATCCTGTTAAACAGCAGCTTAAACGGGCTGACGATTGAAGAAATCAATCTGGATATCATCAGTCGTCTGAAGGAGGATGCAGGCATTCACAGCCAGGTGGTGGAGCTGGTCTTAAACGAGGTTGCGGAAGCGATCAAGGCCGGCGGAGAAGATCTTCAGATTTATACCAGCGGGGCTACGAATATTTTTCGGTATCCGGAGCTTTCAGAAGGCGATAAGGCCAGCAAGCTGATCGGGACACTGGAGCACAAGGAAATGCTTCAGGAGTTTGTTTCCGAGGTCAATACGGAAAACGGCGGTGACGCCGGGATCCAGGTCTATATCGGTGATGAAACGCCGGTTCAGTCCATGAAGGACTGCAGCGTGGTTACAGCCAATTACGATCTGGGCGGAGGACTTCGGGGAACAGTCGGAATTATCGGACCGAAGCGTATGGATTATGAAAAGGTCCTTGGAACGCTGCGGAATCTGATGAGCCAGCTGGATGCAGCATTTAAAAAGGATGAAAGGTGATAAGCAGTGAGTGAAGATAATAAGAAGGAAGAAGTAACAGATATTCCGGAGACAGAGGAAGCGGCAGACGCTGTCAAAGAGGAAACTGCGGAAGCAGAGACTCAGACAGAAGAAGCTGAGGATAACGCGTCAAAGGGAGGTTTCTTTAAGAAAAAGAAGGATCCGAGAGATGAAAAGATCGAGGAGCTGACCGACCGGGTAAAACGCCAGATGGCTGAATTTGAAAATTTCAGAAAGAGAACGGAAAAGGAGAAATCTTCCATGTATGAGATGGGCGCCAGAGATATCATTGAGCGCATCCTTCCCGTGATCGACAATTTTGAGAGAGGCCTGGCAGTAATCCCTGAGGATAAAAAGGAAGATCCCATTGCAGAGGGCATGGAAAAAATCTACAAGCAGATCCAGAAGGTCTTTGAGGAAGCCGGAGTAAAGCCCATTGAGGCAGCCGGAAAGGAATTTGATCCCAATTTCCACAATGCAGTGATGCATGTGGAGGATGAGAGCTTGGGAGAAAATATCGTTGCGGAGGAGCTCCAGAAGGGATATATGTACCGGGACAGCGTTGTAAGACACAGTATGGTTAAAGTTGCAAACTAAAATATTTTATAGATTGATCAAATCAGGAGGAAATAACTATGGGCAAGATTATTGGTATCGACTTAGGTACAACGAATAGCTGCGTTGCCGTTATGGAAGGTGGAAAGCCAACCGTTATCGCAAATGCAGAGGGCGTAAGAACCACACCATCTATCGTGGCATTTACAAAAACAGGTGAAAGACTGGTAGGCGAGCCAGCAAAGCGTCAGGCAGTTACAAACGCAGACCGCACCATTTCTTCCATCAAGCGCCATATGGGCACAGACTACAAGGTGGACATTGACGGAAAGAAGTACACACCACAGGAGATTTCCGCCATGATCCTTCAGAAGCTGAAGGCAGATGCAGAGAGCTACTTAGGCGAGACAGTAACAGAGGCTGTTATCACTGTTCCCGCATACTTTAATGACGCACAGCGTCAGGCAACCAAGGACGCAGGAAAGATTGCAGGTCTGGAAGTAAAGCGTATCATCAACGAGCCTACAGCGGCAGCGCTGGCTTACGGCCTTGACAATGAAAATGAGCAGAAGATCATGGTATACGACTTAGGCGGCGGTACCTTTGATGTTTCTATTATCGAGATCGGTGACGGCGTAATCGAGGTTCTTTCCACCAATGGCGATACCCATCTTGGCGGCGATGACTTTGACAATGCAGTTACAAACTGGATGATCGCTGAGTTTAAGAAGGCAGAGGGCGTAGATCTTTCCGCTGATAAGATGGCTCTTCAGAGATTAAAGGAAGCAGCTGAGAAGGCAAAGAAGGAGCTGTCTACCGCTACTACTACCAATATCAACCTTCCGTTCATCACTGCAACTGCAGAGGGACCAAAGCATCTGGATATGAACTTAACCAGAGCAAAATTTGACGAGCTGACCCATGACCTGATCGAGCGCACCGCAATTCCGGTACAGAATGCATTAAAGGATGCAGGCATCACTGCTTCTGAGCTTGGAAAGGTGCTGTTAGTAGGCGGTTCTACCCGTATGATCTCTGCACAGGAAAAGGTAAAGCAGATCACAGGCAAAGAGCCCAGCAAGTCTTTAAATCCGGATGAGTGCGTAGCCATCGGTGCTGCAATCCAGGGCGGAAAACTGGCAGGCGATGCAGGCGCCGGAGATATCCTTCTTCTGGATGTTACCCCACTGTCCCTGTCCATTGAGACCATGGGCGGCGTAGCTACCAGACTGATCGAGAGAAATACAACCATTCCTACCAAGAAGAGCCAGATTTTCTCTACTGCTGCTGACAATCAGACTGCTGTTGATATCCATGTGGTACAGGGTGAGCGTCAGTTTGCAAGAGATAACAAGACTCTTGGACAGTTCCGTCTGGATGGAATTCCGCCAGCAAGAAGAGGTATCCCTCAGATCGAGGTAACCTTCGATATCGACGCTAACGGTATTGTAAATGTATCTGCAAAGGATCTGGGAACCGGAAAAGAGCAGCACATCACCATTACCTCCGGCTCCAATATGTCTGACGCTGATATCGACAAGGCTGTAAAGGAAGCTGCTGAGTATGAGGCTCAGGATAAGAAGCGCAAGGAAGCCATTGACGCCAGAAATGACGCCGACTCCATGGTATTCCAGACTGAAAAGGCCTTAGAAGAGGTTGGAGACAAGATTGATGCCAATGATAAGGCAGAGGTAGAGGCAGACTTAAATGCACTGAAGGAAGCAATCAACCGTGCTCCGGTAGATCAGATGACCGATGCTCAGGTAGAGGATATCAAGTCCGGCAAGGAGAAGCTGATGAACAGCGCTCAGAAGCTCTTTGCAAAGGTATATGAGCAGGCACAGCAGGCAGGAGCAGGCCCTGACATGGGCGGCGCAGCAGGCGGCTCCAGACCGGATGATGATGTAGTAGACGCAGACTTTAAGGAAGTGTAAGGAGAAAGGATTCCCGCCTGCAGCAGGGCGGGAATCCATTATATAAAACCGTAAGGCCAGAGGTCCGGTCCATTGGGCGAGATGCCCCCTGGTCGGACCTAAAGGTCTGTCCGGGGATATTTTATTTAAGAGAAAATGTTCTGATAGATATGTAAGAGGTAAACAACATGGCAGAGAGTAAGAGAGATTACTATGAGGTTCTGGGCGTTTCCAAAGACGCGGATGACGATGCCCTGAAAAAGGCATACAGAAAGCTCGCCAAAAAATATCATCCGGATGCCAATCCCGGAGACAAGGAGGCAGAGGCCAAATTTAAAGAGGCATCTGAGGCTTACAGCGTGCTCAGCGATCCTCAGAAGCGCCAGCAGTATGACCAGTTCGGCCATGCCGCCTTTGAGCAGGGAGGCGGAGGCGCAGGAGGGTTTGGCGGCTTCGGCGGTTTTGACTTTGGCGGTCAGGATATGGGAGATATTTTTGGAGATATTTTTGGAGATATCTTTGGCGGCGGCCGTTCCTCCAGAGGAAGAAGCGGTCCTTCAAGGGGCGCAAATGTAAGAACCGCAGTGAGGATCACCTTTGAAGAGGCTGTGTTCGGCTGTGAGAAGGAAATTGAGATTAATTTTAAGGAGACCTGTTCTTCCTGTAACGGAACAGGCGCAAAGGCGGGTACGTCGCCCCAGACCTGTACAAAATGTAATGGAAAGGGTAAGATCATGTATACCCAGCAGTCCTTCTTTGGACAGGTACAGAATGTACAGACCTGTCCGGAGTGTGGCGGCACAGGCAAGGTGATCAAGGAAAAGTGTCCGGATTGCTATGGTACGGGGTATAAGACAGTCCGCAAGAAGTTTAAGGTGTCCATTCCTGCCGGTATTGACAATGGTCAGTGCGTTCGTATGGCCGGAGGCGGAGAGCCCGGTATCAACGGCGGTGAGAGAGGCGACTTGCTAGTGGAGGCAGTTGTTTCCCAGCATCCGATCTTTAAGCGTCAGGATACAAGCATTTATTCTACCGTGCCGATTTCCTTTGCAAGAGCGGCTTTAGGCGGTACGATCCGGATTAAGACAGTGGACGGAGAAGTGGAGTATGAGGTTCGTCCTGGTACGCAGACTGATACGAAGGTGCGGCTGAAGGGGAAGGGTGTGCCTTCCTTAAGAAACCGGAATGTGAGAGGGGATCACTATGTGACTTTAGTGGTTCAGGTTCCTGAGAGAATGACCCAGGCTCAGAAGGAGGCCCTGAAGCGGTTTGATGAAGCTATGAATGGGGGGGCTTCGGAGGAAGGGAAGCCTAAGAAGAAGGGGTTTAAAGAATTTTTTGAAAAATGAAGATGAGATGCGCTGAGTGCAGGCGCGTTTCGTGCTTTGACTGATGTGAGCGGGAGACCGCCCTGGAATTGCTCTTGTTGGATGGTTTTGTGTGAGGATGACGAGAGACGTTTTGGGGGCGGTTTTCTTTTTTTGTGGGGAGGATGTTGTTGGAGGGGGGGATGCGGAAGGGGAAAAGCTTTATCTTTGGGAGCGAGGGGATGCGGGAGCTGGTTTTTTAGGGATCGGGCGGGGATCTTCTTGACCCGCTTGCGGGTCAAGAAGCATCGGATGTTCATCCGATGTGAAATCGTGCAGGAACAGCTCCTTACAAGCAAGCTTGACGGGGCTGTTTCTGCACGATTTCGCGCCGTCCTGAATTTTTGAGAAAAATTAAGAAAATCGCAAAGATTCTGGGGGGGAGTATGGGTATAATGGTAGATATATTTTTACCTGGGACTGCCGGATGACGTGGGATTTCCGGGGACTGGGTAAGGCTTATGAGGAAGAAAGGCTATTGGTTATAGAATGAAAAAACGGATTTTGATCACGGGTTCAGGAGGATTTCTGGGGTCGAGACTTGCGGAATATTTTGAGGGGAAGGATGGGTATGAGACGGTAGCGGTTACCCATGAGGAGCTGGATATTACAGATATGGTGGCGGTGTCTGCATTTTTTAAGGCGATTCGTCCTCAGGCAGTGCTGCACTGTGCAGGCTTGTCTAATACGGGACAGTGTGAGGCGGATCCCCTGGCTTCGGGACGGATCAATGTTCAGGGAACAGAAAATATAGCAAGAGCCTGCAGGGAGAGCGGCTGCAGGCTGATCTTTATGAGTTCGGATCAGGTTTATGCGGGAACAGATACTCTGGAGCCGAATCGTGAGACAGACCGGGTGAAGCCGGTGAATGTGTATGGAAGGGATAAAAAACGGGCAGAGGAGGCAGCGCTTGCTTTGGCAGAAGGGGCGGTCTGTCTGCGTTTGACCTGGATGTATGATTATCCGGTTCCGAAAAGGACGCCGGGAACCGGGCTGTTAGGACAGATGTTTGCAGCCGCCGGGGAAGGAAAGGTGATTGTAAGCCCGACCCATGATTACAGAGGCATCACCTATGTGTGGGATGTGATCCGGGCTATGGAGCAGGTGATGGAACTGCCGGGAGGAATCTATAATTTCGGGAGCAGGAATCAGAGAAGCACCTGGGAAACCGCCGGGATTTTTGCTCAGGCAGTATCTGTAAAAACAGGAGTGCTGCCAAAGGTGGAAGCGGACAGGGATCGTTTTCGTTCGCTCCCCAGAAATCTGACGATCGATACAGGTAAAATAGAAGCCTTGGGGATTTTCCTTGGGGATACGGCAGAGGGATTATCCCGATGCATGAAGGATAACGGAGTCTGCTGGAAGTGGAAGAAAGAGCAGCTGTCTGCCCGGGGATAAAGGCCGGACAGAAGAATTGCCATAACAAAAAGGAGGTTCTGTCGAACGTGGGACAGAAGGATATAAAAAAAGATCAGGCACCAAAACGGCCGCAGAAGGTATCGGGACAAGCTCTTAAAATCTGCGGAATGACATTGATCTGTCTGGGAGTTATGTTTGCCGTGGCCTGGGTGAACCGGAACCGCCAGGAGAACCGTCTGGCGGAAGAATATACGATTTCAGCGGAAAATCCCCGCCATATCCGCTTTGAAGAGATGCCTGAGGGAGAGGCCGAAATGACAGCAGGTCTGTTTTTTCGCTATCACGCCATGGCTCAGTATGAGGAATGCAGCAGCCTTCTTTCAAAGGATCAGGCAGAGTTTATGAATTTTCCCCAACAGGAGGAGGATTTTAGAAGCGGCTCCTACATAAAAGATTATCTGATCCACAGCTTTGAAACGCTTCCGGAGGAGGAATATGCGGGAAGCAAAGAGTATTATGACGGCAGAGCGGCCCTTTTGGGATATGAGGAATACCGTGTAGTCCGTGTGGCCTTTCATCAGACCTGGACAGACCAGGCCATTAAAAACAGACAATTAAGCGGAGATGGAGAATATATCCGGGAAATGGCTGTGGGAAAGGGAAGGGACGAATGGAAAATATTTGAGGCCGGAAACCCTCAGGAGCTTTAAGCCTGGTTTTTTCCGATCACATTTCTCTCATAGTTGAAAATATACTGCTGCATTACCCCTGCATAGCCTGGATAGCATCCGAAGGAATCTTCGATGATTCGGTCAAACAGCTGGGATTTGGGGATGCGGCGGTATTTTTTTTCGTCAAAATAATGTTCCATGAGGATTTTCTGGATCCAGGTATCGACAGGAAATGCATCAATATGATGGAGACCGAAGAGGCAGACGCAGTTCGCTACCTTTTTACCGATTCCATAAAAGCTGGTGAGATAATCTATGGCCTCTTTATAGTTCTGGGAGGACAGAAGATCCAGGTTCAGGCTTCCTTCCAGTGCGTCCTGACAGAGCCGGTGGATATATTTTGCCCGGTATCCCAGCTTCAGTGCCAGCAGGTCATCCAATGAGGCGCGGCTTAACTGTTCCGGCGCAGGAAAGGCAAAGGGGGAGGGACCGGCTTCAGAAAGCTTTGAGGATGCGGGCAATGTGTGTTCAATGTGCGTTCCATAATTACGGCACAGAGCTTCAACTAAGGAGCGGATGGCCGGGATGGTCTTTTGCTGGGAGATAACAAAGGTGATGATCATTTCCCATGGATCCTGACGGAGAATACGAATGCCTGCACCTGCTTTGGCGGCAGATAAAAGATAAGTATCATCCGGATCTATGGAATCAATCATGGCCTGGTAGTCTGTGGACACATCAAAATAGGACAGCCAGTATTCCAAAGAACCTTCTTCGCATTCAAAGGTGAATTGGGAATCGTTTTGCCTGATGGATAAAAGCTTCCCCTGGCTGATCACGAACCACAGTCCGGGCTCTTTTCCTGGCATCAGCCGGAAACACTGACCGGAGAGAGCGGTCTGCTCTAAGTCAAAGCAGGGGATGGTACAGGTATATTTCATGGAAATCATCCTTTCTTTTGTGAAAATGATGGTTCTATGATAGCTGGAAAGGAGAGAAAGGTCAAATGAAAAATGAGTTTCTGTACTCTGCACCGGCCTCTGGAGTTTGGTGTGCTGGACTCCGGTTTCCGGTCATAGGAGAACCTAACTCCAGCGACTGGTGCAAAATGTGAAAACGCAGGAAAAAATGGGGGTTGACTTTTCTAGATGAAACGGCTAAAATTTACAGTAGATTTTATATCTAAAAGCGATGAGAGTGTACAGTAGGTACTTATGTTCTCACAGAGAGGGAAGGTCGTCGGCTGGAAGCGTTCCCGAGTTCACATAAGCGCTGAATTTCCCACCGGAGCTGCATGGGTGAAAGGGCGTCTGCTCGCAGCCTGTGACGTAGGCGTGCGTTAAGCGTGTTTAAGTGTCTGCAAAGGATAGAAAGCCTTGGCTTAGTATCTGTATTGCAGGAATCAGGGTGGTACCGCGGAATGATTTGATCCGTCCCTTCAGGAATCTGAAGGGGCGTTTTTTTTGTTATGGCAGCAAACATTTCCGCGAAAAGAACCGTACACTTATTTAAAAGAGAACAGAAAAGGAGAACCCATGAAAGAGCAGTTAGAGAAGATCAAAGAAGAGGCGCTGCAGCAGATTTCTTCCGCTGAGAGCCTTGATACGCTGAATGACATCCGTGTCGCTTATCTTGGAAAGAAGGGAGAGCTGACCAGCCTTTTAAAGAGCATGAAGGATGTGGCTCCGGAAGACCGTCCAAAGGTGGGACAGCTGGTAAATGAAGCCAGAGCTGTGATCGAGGGCCGCTTAGAGGAAGCAAAGGCTGCCCTGGCAAAGAAGGCCAGAGAAGAGCAATTAAAGAGAGAGGTTATTGACGTTACCCTTCCTGCAAAGAAGAACAGCGTAGGCCACAGCCATCCAAATACCATTGCATTAGAGGCAGTGGAGCGGATTTTCGTGGGCATGGGCTACGAGGTAGTAGAAGGCCCTGAGGTGGAGTATGATGAGTACAACTTTACCAAATTAAATATCCCGCCAAACCATCCGGCTAAGGATGAGCAGGATACCTTCTATATCAGCAAGGACATTGTGCTCCGTACCCAGACCTCCCCGGTACAGGCCAGAACCATGGAAACAGGTAAGCTTCCTATCCGTATGATTTCTCCGGGCCGCGTATTCCGTTCCGATGAGGTGGATGCAACCCATTCTCCATCCTTCCATCAGGTCGAGGGACTGGTTATTGATAAAAATATTACATTCTCCGATTTAAAGGGAACTCTGGCAGAGTTTGCACGAGAGATGTTCGGCGAGGATACAAAGGTTAAATTCCGTCCCCACCATTTCCCATTTACCGAACCCAGCGCCGAGATGGACGTAAGCTGCTTTAAGTGCGGCGGAAAAGGCTGCCGTTTCTGCAAGGGCTCCGGCTGGATTGAGATTTTAGGCTGCGGTATGGTACATCCCCATGTATTTGAGATGTGCGGCATTGATCCCCAGGAATATACAGGCTTTGCTTTCGGCGTAGGCCTGGAGCGAATTGCCCTGTTAAAATATGAGATTGACGATATGCGCCTTCTCTATGAAAATGATATCCGCTTCTTAAAGCAGTTTTAATTGTTCCATCATAAATAAAAAGGAGAACCGACATGAATACAGCATTATCATGGATTACAGCATATGTTCCTGACCTGGATGTGGCTGCCCAGGAGTATACAGATGCGATGACATTGACAGGCACCAAGGTTGAAGGATTTACCTGTTTAGATAAAAATCTGGAAAAGATCGTAGTAGGAGAAGTTCTTTCCGTAGAACGTCATCCGGACGCTGACAAGCTGGTCGTGTGCCAGGTCAACGTAGGGGAAGCAGAGCCCGTACAGATCGTAACCGGAGCGCCAAATATTACAAAGGATTCCATCGGTGCAAAGGTACCGGTGGTACTGGACGGCGGACGAGTAGCAGGAGGCCATGACGGCGGCCCCCTTCCGGAGGAAGGCATTAAAATTAAAAAGGGCAAATTAAGAGGCGTGGAGTCCTTTGGAATGATGTGCTCCATCGAAGAGCTGGGCGCTGACCGGAATATGTATCCGGATGCCCCTGAAAGCGGCATCTACCTGCTCCCCGAGGACAGTGTTCCCGGCGACGATGCAGTGCGGATCCTGGGTCTGAGAGACGTGGTGTTTGAATACGAGATTACCTCCAACCGTGTAGACTGCTACAGCGTAGTGGGAATCGCAAGAGAGGCAGCCGCTACCTTCCGCAAGCCCTTCTTCCCGCCGGTGGTTACAGCTACGGGCAACAATGAGGACATTCACGATTACTTAAAGGTGAGTGTGGAAAATACAGACCTGTGTAAGCGCTACTGTGCCAGAATGGTAAAGAATATCAAGCTGGCTCCTTCACCGGAGTGGATGCAGCGCCGTCTGGCTGCCAGCGGAATCCGTCCCATCAACAATATCGTGGATATCACCAACTATGTGATGGAAGAGTACGGACAGCCCATGCACGCCTTTGACTATGACCAGCTGGCAGGTCATGAGATCGTGGTAAAATGTGCTTCTGAGGGGGATGTATTCCAGACTCTGGACGGACAGGACAGAACACTGGATTCTACCATTTTGATGATCAATGACGGTGAAAAGCAGGTGGGAATCGCCGGTATCATGGGAGGCGAAAACTCCAAGATCACAGACAATGTGTCCTCTATGGTATTTGAGTGCGCCTGCTTTGACGGCACCAATATCCGTCTTTCCGCAAAGAAGCTGGGCCTGCGCACCGATGCGTCCGGCAAGTATGAAAAGGGACTGGATCCCAACACTGCAGAAGAGGCTGTAAATCGTGCCTGCCAGCTGATCGAAGAGCTGGGAGCTGGAGAGGTTGTAGGCGGAATGATTGATGTTTATCCTGTAAAGAGAGGGGAGATAAGGATCAAATTTGAGCCTGAAAAGATCAATAAGCTTCTCGGCACCGATATTTCAAAGGAAGATATGCTGGCATATTTTGAGAAAATCGACCTGGGCTATGATGAGGCTTCCGGTGAGGTAGTCGCTCCAAGCTGGCGTCAGGATCTTCTTCGTATGGCAGATCTGGCAGAGGAAGTGGCAAGATTCTATGGCTATGACAAGATTCCGACCACACTTCCATCCGGTGAAGCAACCACAGGAAAGCTTTCCTATAAGTTGATGATCGAGGATATGGCAAGAGAGACAGCAGAATTCTGCGGCTTCTCCCAGGGTATGACATATTCCTTTGAAAGTCCAAAGGTATTTGACAAGCTTTTAATTCCTGAGGACAGTGAGTTAAGAAAGGCCATTACCATTTCCAATCCTCTGGGCGAGGATTTCAGCATCATGCGTACCCTGCCTTTAAACGGTATGCTGGTATCATTATCCACCAACTACAACCGCCGCAATAAAGAGGTGCGTTTGTATGAGCTGGCAAATGTATACCGTCCCAAGGCACTTCCTTTAACCGAGCTTCCCGATGAGCGGATGCAGTTTACTCTGGGTATGTATGGAAGCGGAGATTTCTTTGATATGAAGGGCGTGGTAGAGGAATTCTTCGACAAGGTGGGAATGGACAAGAAGGTTCATTACGATCCAAAGGGCGACCATCCTTACCTGCATCCGGGCAGAAAGGCAGATATCGTTTATGAGGGCCGCACCGTGGGCTTCTTGGGTGAGATCCATCCGGAGGTGGCTGAAAACTATAAGATCGGCGACAGAGCCTATGTAGCAGTTATTGATATGCCCGCAATGACAGAGTTTACCACCTTTGACCGGAAGTACACCGGAATTGCCAAATTCCCGGCTGTTACCAGAGATATCAGTATGGTTGTTCCAAAGGCAGTTTTGGTAGGGCAGATCGAGGATGTGATCAGCCAGAGAGGCGGAAAGATCTTAGAGAGCTGCAAGCTGTTCGATATTTATGAGGGAGCACAGGTACTGGAAGGCCATAAGTCCGTGGCATACTCCATTACTTTCAGAGCTAAGGATCACACTCTGGAAGAGAAGGAAGTCACAGCGGTGATGAATAAGATCTTAAATGGCCTTAAGGATCTTGGAATTGAGCTGAGGGCGTAAAGCAAATAGAAGATTTTTTAAGAGGGCAGAGCTGTTTTGGGTTCTTTCTGAACTTTGGGTATTATGTTTAAAGCAGGTATTGAAAAATACCTGC
>OBYQ01000850.1_pt1 | contig 21814 bp, 17 predicted proteins | sample 1538221 | NCBI WGS metagenome assembly OBYQ01 (sample SAMEA2580200, study PRJEB22360) | human gut metagenome | biome: human gut; feature: human-associated habitat; material: faeces | place: Denmark | collected 2008/2010
GCGCGAGACGGGATTCGAACCCGCGGCCCCCACCTTGGCAAGGTGGTGCTCCACCCCTGAGCCACTCGCGCATAATTGAAAATATTTAATTTTCAAAGCAGGTGATGGGAATCGAACCCACGTATCTAGCTTGGAAGGCTAGTGTTCTACCATTGAACTACACCTGCACAGTGCCCAAAGTCGGAATCGAACCAACGACACGAGGATTTTCAGTCCTCTGCTCTACCAACTGAGCTATCTGGGCATCCCGGTCAGCAATGATTTGTATTACCGACAACGGTGATATCATACCTTTTTTTAGAAAAAATGTCAAGCATTTTTAAAAACTTTTTTAAAAACTTTTTCAGAGGGCTATATCAGGTATATTCTTTCCGGCCGCTGGCATCGGGAATTCCTTCTTCTTCCCGGTATTTTGCAACGGTGCGGCGGGAGATGGAGATCCCCTTTTCCGTCAGCTTTTCTCCAAGAAGGCGGTCGCTGTAAGGCTTCTTTTTATTTTCCTCAGCAATGATCTCATGGAGCAGCTGTTTGATCTTACGGGCTGTCACTGCTTTGGAAGGATCGTCGGACTTCTCTGTCGATGAAGTTGAAGTTCCCACATTTCTGGAAAAGAAGAAATTCATGGGATATACGCCCCAGGAGCACTGGAGATATTTCTTGCTTACTGCACGGCTGACAGTGGACTCATGGATCCCTAAGATTTCCGCGATATCTGTCATACGCAGTGGTTTTAAATAATTAGGACCATGGGAGAAAAATGCTTCCTGGCGCTCTAAGATCACTCTGGATACGTCCATCATGGTCTTACTGCGCTGGGTGATGCACTGTTTGACCCATTCGGCCTGGCGGATCTTATTTCCAAGGTATTCTTTTAATTCCTGGGAGTCAGGTGCCTGGTTCATCTGGCGGTAGTAGCTGTTGACTTCAATGCCCGGGTACATGGACTCATTTAATAAAATGTCAAAATGGTCCTTGAACTTTACAATGGTCACATCCGGTATGATATAGCGCAGCTGGTCACGGCTGCTGAAAGATACTCCCGGTTTTGGATTTAAGGATTTGATGATCTGGCAGTAACCGGCTGCTTCCCCGGAAGAAAGATGGAGGGCTCTGGCAATGGCCGGGATCTGGTTTTTCGCTACCATATCCAGGTGATTGTCGATCAGGGACTCCATAACAGGTGTGAGCATTTTTTTACGTTCTAACTGAAGCTTTAGACATTCTTCCAGGTTAAAGGCACAGACCCCTGCAGGATCTAAGGATTTTAACTCTTCTAAAATACGGTCGATGGTTTCTGTATCCGTTTTAAAATAAGCGGCAATGTCTTCCTGTGTTTCCGTCAGGTATCCCCGGTTATCCAGACTGTCCAGACAGAAGTGGATGATCTCGGTTTCCTGTTCGGAAAAATCTTCACTGATCAGCTGGGACCATAGATAGTCAGCTAATGTTTCCCCTTCGTCTGTATTAATGTTCCAGGTGTCTTTAAAATCGTAGTCGTCATCATTATTCTGACGCTGATATAAATAATAGTTTTCCTCATTAAAAGAATTCAGCCACTGCTGCTGTTCAATAGACTCTTTCTGGCTGTCCCCGGCAGCCGGTTCTACAATGTCGATCACCGGATTTTCCAGTGCAAGATCATTTATGTAGGTATTTAATTCCTGTGATGTCATCTGAAGGATCTCAGCAGACTGGATCATACGTTGTGACAAGACCTGTGACTGTTTGACCTGTAGTTTCAGATCCATAGTGTTTCCCTCTCTTTTTCGGTTAGTGTGTGATAAATTGATCCACAAACACATGCTGACGCGCTTCTTATAGTATAACATAAATCCAAAATGGCTACAATGGCGGGGATTTTATCTGACAGTAATCTAATAGTAATACGGCAGATAATTTGCTATAATAAAGAAAGCAGGCAGCTGTAAAATGTAAGAAGAAAAACAGTTAAGAACAGCTCAAAATAACAGGAGGAGGAAAAAGAATGAAGTACAGAACCATGCGCTTTATTGGAGGAGAGGAGAATGTATCCCTTTTGGGACTGGGATGTATGCGTTTCCCTTTAAATGAGGACGGGACCATTGATGAGGCGCAGGCAGAGGCAATGATCGGAAGAGCATTAAATGCAGGCATCAATTATATTGATACGGCCTATCCTTATCATAAGGGAGAAAGCGAGCCATTTTTAGGCAGAGCCCTGAAAAAATATCCGCGAAACAGCTTTTATCTGGCAACAAAACTGCCGGTATGGCTGGTGAATTCTGTGGAAGATGCGGAAAGACTGTTTAAGGAGCAGTTATCCAGGCTCCAGACCAAATACATTGACTATTACCTGCTTCATGCCTTAGATGCCGGCAGATGGGAAAAACTGGTAAAAGAAGGGATCATTGAATGGGCAGAAGCGAAGAAGGCAAGCGGAAAGATCCGTCATCTGGGCTTTTCTTTCCACGATACATACCCGGTATTCAGAGAGATCCTTACTTACCGTCAGTGGGATTTCTGCCAGATCCAGTATAATTATATTGACACCCAGGTACAGGCCGGGGATAAAGGCTATGAGCTTGCAGCAAAAATGGGCGTTCCTATGGTGATCATGGAACCTGTAAAGGGCGGCCGTCTGGCAAACCTGCCGGAAGAGGCAAAAGAAGCCTTAAATGAGGCAGATCCGGACCGTTCTGCTGCTTCCTGGGCTCTGCGCTGGGTAGGAAGCCATGAAAATGTAAAAGTGATCTTAAGCGGAATGTCCTCTATGGAACAGTTAGAAGATAATCTGGAAACATTTGGAAAATTTCAGCCGCTGACAGAAGCGGAAGAGGAAGCAGTTGAGAAGGCAGCAGACCTGATCCGCAGCCGGGTGAAAAATGGCTGTACTTCCTGCCGTTACTGTATGCCATGTCCATTTGGGGTAAACATTCCGGAAATGTTTTCCATCTGGAATAACTGTGCCATGTTTGATGAGGAAGAAAAAGCGAAGAAAGCATACGCAGAACAGAAGGTCCAGGATGCATCTGCTGACCTTTGCAAAAAGTGCGGGGCATGCGAAAAAGCCTGTCCTCAGGGATTATCCATAAGGGCAGACCTTGAAAAAGTGGCAAAGGAACTGAATACAGAAGAGGCTTAATTTGCAAGGAAGCCTTTTCCGATGATCTCGCTGGAATTGGAGATCAGCATAAATGCAGTTGGCTCTACACGTTTTATGTAATTGCGAAGTTTTAATGCCTGGCTGCGTTTCATGGTGGTCATGATAACGGTCTTATCGTGATGGGTGAAAGCGCCTTCTGCGTGGTATACAGTAGCACTGCGGTTTAAACCATTGATAATGAAATCGCAGATTGGTTTTGGATCATCACAGATGATGTTGAAACATTTGCAAAGATTGATATTTTCAATTACATCATCGATCACCAGTGATTTTGCTGCAAGACCGATGGTGGAGAACAGGCCGGTCTCTACTCCGAAGATAAAGTAGGAAGCAACAACGGATGCAATGTCTACTAACATCAGCACGGTACCGATGTTCATGCTGGAATATTTCTTTAAGATCATGGCAATGATGTCGGTGCCGCCGCTGGATGCTCCAATATTAAAGAGGATCGCGGTTCCTACAGCCGGAAGGAAAATGGCAAACATCAGCTCTAAGAGCGGCTGGCTGGTGAGCGGTGCACTTAATGGGCAGAAACGCTCAAGAAGTGATAAGCTTACTGACATGACCATGGTTGCGTATACAGTCTTTAATCCAAAGCCTTTGCCCAGGAATAAAAATCCTAACAGCAGAAGGGCTGTATTGGTAACAGATGTAAAATCACTGGCGGACCAGTGTGTAAGCTGGCTGACTACAGTGGAAAAACCGGTAATTCCGCCAAATGCGAAGTGGTTTGGGAATTTGAAGAAATAAATTCCTACTACCATGATCCAGATGCTGACGGTAATTAATCCATATTCATAAATGGTACGCCAAAATGGACTTTTTATTTCTTTCATCATCATAATGACTTAAATGCTCCTTGATCATATTTCTTAATTTTATTAAGTGGGCTTTTCATATTCTTAACCCTCTCTTATAATAGTAGGGTAAAGCTACAAGTGCAATCACCTTTTTTACTAACATTGCCACAATAAAATGACTGTGATACGCGGGAGCGCGCAGGTATGAGTCATTCAGGAAGGAGAAGATAAATACTATGGAAAGAGAAGAACAGGAAGCCTGGGAACTGGCAAAACAGCTGGTGCAGATCGACAGCTCAGACCCGGGAGCCTATGAAGAGGAGATCGGTCTGTGGATCACAGACTGGTTTAAAAAGCAGATCACAGACTTTGGAGGTAAGCTGGCAGACCAGATCCATGTAAGTCGTCTGGAAGTTCTGCCTGGACGTTATAATGTAATGGCAAAGATCCCTGGAAAAACAGAGGGACCGGGACTTATTTATATCTGCCATATGGATACGGTTATGCTGGGTGATGGCTGGGATGAAGATATTTCCCCATTAGGTGCTATGGTACGTGACGGAAAAATGTATGGCCGCGGAGCCTGCGATATGAAATCCGGTCTTGCCTGCGCTTTAACTGCCTTTAAAAACATGGTAAAGAAAGTGGGAGAAAGGGGCGAACTTCCGGAGAAGCCATTTTCCATGATCTGCTCTGTAGATGAAGAGGACTTTATGCGTGGCGTAGAAGCTGCTATTAAGGCCGGCTGGGTCACAAAAGATGACTGGATCCTGGATACGGAGCCTACAGACGGACAGATCCAGGTGGCTCACAAGGGAAGAACCTGGTTTGAACTGACCATAACAGGAATTACCGCCCATGCAAGCAATCCATGGAAGGGAGCCGATGCCATTGCAGCCATGGCAGAAGCCATCAGCAGTATCAGAAAAGAGATCAAGGCATGCCCGAAGCATCATGACCTGGGAATTTCTACTGTTACTTTCGGTCAGATCACAGGCGGCTACCGTCCTTATGTAGTGCCGGACAGCGCGAAAGTATGGATCGATATGCGTCTGGTGCCGCCTACAGATACAGCGGCAGCCAAAGCCATTGTAGACCGTGCAATCAGGAAAGCAGAGGAAGAGATACCGGGAGTAAAGGGAAGTTATATCATTACCGGTGACAGGCCTTATGTGGAAAAAGATGATCATTCTAAGCTTTTAGCAAATTTAAAGGCAGCAGTAAAGCAGACAACAGGAGAGGAAGCAGTGGTAGGTTCCTTTAATGGCTATACCGACACAGCAGTGATCGCAGGAACATTAATGAACCATAACTGTATGTCTTATGGACCGGGAAGTCTGGAGCTGGCGCACAAACCAAATGAGTTTGTTCCTTATGAAGATGTGTGCAGAGTGCAGAAGGTTTTAACAAAACTGGCAGAAAACGTATTGTTTGGATAGAAATCCATTAAAATTCCCCTTTATCCTCTTATGTTCTCTCGGAGTCTTTCCTGCACCTGCTTTTGTGGCTGATTTTCCGCCAGTCGCACCCGAATTTCATCAACGTACGCACCGCATACGTCTCAGAAATTTGGGCACAACTGACAAGAAATCTTCTCACAAAATCAGGCACAGAAAGATTCCGAGAGAACATTTTGCCTTTTACTGGAAAGTGTGTTATAGTGTAACCGATACAAACACTTATAGTTTGGCGAGTGACTGAACTATATTTAGAAATCAAGGAGAAGAATTATGAAAGAGACCGCATTAGTGATCATGGCAGCTGGTATTGGCAGCCGTTTCGGCGGCGGCATTAAGCAGCTGGCGCCTGTAGGACCAAGTGGTGAGATCATCATGGATTATTCCATTCATGACGCTATCGAAGCCGGATTTAATAAAGTAGTATTTATTATCCGTAAGGATCTGGAGAAAGACTTTAAGGAGATCATCGGAAACAGGATCGAAAAGCAGATCCCTGTTATCTATGCATACCAGGAATTAAATGCTCTTCCAGAAGGATATGAAGTAACAGAAGGACGTACTAAACCATGGGGAACCGGCCAGGCAGTTCTTATGGTAAAGGGACTGATCGACTGCCCATTCCTGGTAATCAATGCAGATGATTACTACGGAAAAGAAGGCTTCCGCAAGATCCATGAATATATGGTAAATGAAATGACAGAAGATGGCGATGTATATGACATCTGCATGGGCGGTTTCATTTTAAAGAATACCCTCAGCGACAACGGCGCTGTTACCAGAGGCGTTTGCGAAGAGGAAAACGGTATCTTAAAGAAAGTAACTGAGACTTATGATATCCGTATGATAGAAGATGGACTTCACGCAGCTGACGAAGCAGGAAATCCTGTAAAGGTTCAGCCAGAGCAGCTTGTTTCCATGAATATGTGGGGACTTCCAGTAAGCTTCTTAAATGAGCTGGAAAAGGGCTTCCCGGAATTCTTAGACAGCTTAAAGCCAGGTGATATCAAGGCAGAATACCTGCTTCCAAAGATCATCGACAAATTAGTACATGAAGGCAAGGCAAAAGTCCGCGTTCTGGATACACCAGATAAGTGGTTTGGTGTTACTTACAAAGAGGACAAGCAGGCAGTTGTAGACGCAATCAAGGGTCTGATCGATGCCGGAGTTTATAAAGAGAAATTATTTGATTGATCAAATTCAGGATGAGAAAAGGGCTTTCCGCAATGGAAGGCTCTTTTTTGTATCTGAAAAGAATAAAACCAACTTTCCCCGCCTATACTATAAAAACGAAACCAGTTACAGGATAACAGGTAAAGTATTTATCATTTATAGTAAACAGATACCGGGGTGGAGAACTTGGCAATGAGATTGTGGAAGTCTTTTCGGGTACAGCGAAGGAACGAGATTTCTTATTATGATACAATGGGAGAGTTTGAAGCGGAGCGGTTTGCCGTAAATTTAAACCAGCTGATCGCAGAGGCAATGGCGGAAAAACAGAAGGCCGGAGTGATATTTCTCTGTATTGGAACGGACCGTTCCACAGGAGACAGTCTGGGGCCTTTGGTAGGTCATAAGCTGCGAAAATGCAGATTAAAAAAAGCAGCTGTGATCGGGACGTTAGACAAACCGGTCCATGCTATGAACCTGGAAGTTTATGCAGCTTATATCCGTACTCATTTTCCGGATCATGTGATCGTGGCCATAGATGCTTCTGTGGGAAGTCCGGATCACGTTGGATTTGCAACATTGGGGAAAGGCGCTCTTCAACCGGGGCTGGGAGTTTCCAAAGAACTGATGGAAGTAGGAGACATTTCCATAACAGGGATCGTGGGAGGTCCCGGAAGCCATGATCCGGTGATGTTACAAAGTGTGCGTCTTTCCATGGTAATGAAAATGGCAGACTGCATTTGCGAAAGCATTACCCTTGTCGAACGATTTTGGGAAAATACAGCCATAATATGACAAAATTTTTGCATTCCTTTTGCTACTCTTAGGTGAGAACGTAAACAGATAAGAACAGCAAAAGGGGTGTTAAAATATGGGCGAATTATATGAACTTTATCCCAAACTGCCAAAGAACATCCGGCAGATCGGGGAACGCGATACAGTGCTGCGGCTTTATGTGGAAGATTATGTAAATACATATTTAAAACGGTTAAAGCCTACGGCAGGCCAGAACCTGAGGGTAGGACTGCTCCTTGGCAACCGGGAGATCCATGAGGACATGCCCTATGTGTTTGTAGATGGAGCAATGGAAATGGAGATCCTTTCCCAGGAAGGGGAAAAGGTGGTCTTTACAGAGGAAGCGTGGAAAAAGGCATACCAGCAGGTAGAGACCATGTTCCCACGAAGAACAGTTCAGGGCTGGTTTTTGTGCGCCGGAGAAGGGGTTACCTTAAGCCCTTTAAATTACTGGAGGCAGCACAGCCAGTATTTTACAGGGAAAAACCAGCTGATGTATTTAAACAGTGGACTGGACGGGGAAGAAGCTATTTATATTACCTCTTCCGATGGTTTTTACCAGCTGCGTGGATACAGTATTTACTATGAGCGCAACCAGATGATGCAGGATTATATGATCGCAAGGAAAGATATCCTGCGGGAAGAAAGCAAGACCGATGACCGGGCGATCCGGGATTTCAGAAAGAAAATGGACGAGCATAAAACAGCGGCTGTGCGCCAGAGAAGTGCGGTCAGTGTACTTTCCGGGCTTTGCAGTGTGCTGGCAGTCATGGTGCTGGCAGGCGGTGTAGCCATGTTTAATAATTATAAACGGCTTCATGAAATGGAACAGGTGGTGGCTTCTGTAGATCCGGAAGCAGTGATCCGTGAAGCCAGGGGAAATCTTTCTTCTGTTGCGGGAAACAGGACAACCGGGGAAACGCCAGTGGAGGTAATTCCGGAGACAATGGCACCAGGGGGATCTACTGCAGGGACAGTGGAAGCTTCTTTAACCAAGGAAACGCCGGATCAGACAGTGCCACCAGTCCAGACAACATCAGAACCGGCACAGACGACTGCCGCCCAGACCACCCAGGCCCAGGCAGCCAATGCAGAGGCTTCTTACAAAGTATATGTAGTAGGAGAAGGGGAAACGCTGTACGGGATCTGTTTTAAGGAATACCACAATATCAGAAAACTTCAGGAGATCTGCCAGATCAATTCCCTGACAGATGAAAACAGTATTTATGCAGGTCAGAAGCTGCTTCTTCCTTAAGATATATCAGGACGGAGATTTTTTGTTTTGCAAGGATTGGCTGTCGATTTTTCCTGTGAAATGTTGTATACTTAAGCGAGTATGAAGAAAAGAACATTTCACAGGAGACAAGGATGGATAATTCCAGTTTAATGAACCGTGAAAATAAAAAAAGACAATTGCGGCGTCAGATCGTTCCTCCCAGGTATCAGACGGAAGAGGAAAGTGAACAGGCGATCCGCAATGCTCATAAAAAGACAGTCAGGAAGCGACTGGCTGTTCTGGCAGTTGTGGCAGTGCTCTTAGGAGGTGCTGCTTTTGGTATTTATTATTATGACCGTTATCATTCCTTTTACGATTATCAGGTCGTGTGGGAGAAGAGCCTGGCAGAGGAAAATCAGGAAGCAGCAGTAAAAGGAGAGGGAAGTTTCTGCGAGTATGTAGACTTTGGTGATGGGGTGATCAAATACACCAAAGACGGAGCTTCTTATATTGATGGCAGGGGAAAGACCATCTGGATCCAGAGTTATGAAATGAAATCCCCCTTTGTTTCTGTCAACGGCGAATTTGCTGCCATTGGGGACAAACAGGGAAATTCCATTTATATCTGCGACAGAAGCGGCTGCCAGGGTCAGGCAACCACAGCGCTGCCTATTTTGTCCTTATCTGTATCTGCAAAAGGAGTGGTAGCCTCTGTACAGGAAGACTCCAAAGCAAGTTATATTTATCTTTATAAAAAAGACGGAAGCGCTCTGGATATTTATGTAAAATCCCTTCTTTCAGGAGATGGATATCCGGTGGATGTAAGCCTTTCACCGGGAGGCACCCAGTGGATCACTTCTTTTATGTATCTGGATCAGGGAATGATCAAAAACAAGATTGTATTTTATAACTTTGGTCTTGGAAAAAATGATCCTAAGCGAGTGGTTGGAGTTTTCCTTCCGGAAGATCTGAGCGATGCTATGGCCGGCAGAGTCCGTTTTATGGATGAAAGCCATGCAGTGATCTTTACAGACAAGGGGCTGCAGTTTTTCTCCACCAGAGTGGAAACTTCTCCGGAATCTGTCAATCAGATCCTGTTAGATGAAAATGTGCGCAGCATCAGCTATACTGACAAGTATGCAGGTGTGATAACGGACAACGGGGAAGGTGCGGATCCATATTGTCTTCGGGTCTACCGCCCTGATGGCAGCCAGGTTTTTGAGACTACGTTCAGTTACCAGTATACAGGATTTGATATAGATGGAGATCTGGTCACACTGTATAATGATAATTCCTGCTGTGTTTACAACATGGCGGGAACGGAAAAATTCAGCGGAAGTTTTGATTTTACAGTGACAAAAGTATTGTCCGGACGTTTCCCTGGAACTCTTCTTGTGTTGGGAACACAGAAAATGGAAGAGATCCGGTTAAAGTAAAAGTAGACCATTAACGAACGAACCGCCTGCGACAGCAGGCAGTAGAGCGCAAATGCGTGGGGCGTAAGTTTACGGTAAAATAAAAGAAAGAGAGGATATATACCATGGGGATGAAATGCATCGGTGTTGATATAGGAGGAACCAGTGTAAAGATTGGTCTTTTTGAGACAACAGGAGAATTACTGGACAAATGGGAGGTAAAGACCCGCAAAGAAGACGGCGGTGTGAACATTCTTCCGGATGTAGCTGCATCCATCCGGAAAAAACTGGATGAAAAGGGACTGGATCTGAAGAAAGATGTTGCAGGAGCCGGAATGGGCGTTCCGGGACCTGTTATGCCAGATGGATACGTGGAAGTATGTGTCAATCTGGGATGGCGCGACTTAAACCCACAGGAAGAGTTAAGCCGCCTTTTAGATGGAATTCCTGTAAAGAGCGGAAATGATGCCAATGTAGCTGCCCTTGGCGAAATGTGGCAGGGAGGCGGAAAAGGCTACTCTGACCTGGTCATGGTCACACTGGGAACCGGTGTTGGCGGCGGCGTGATCCTGGATCAGAAGATCATTGCAGGAAAACATGGCCTTGGCGGTGAGATCGGTCACATCCATGTACGGGATGATGAGTGGGAACACTGTAACTGCGGCGGTGTAGGCTGCTTAGAGCAGGTAAGTTCCGCAACTGGAATTGCAAGAGAAGCCAGAAGGACCATGGCAAAATCTGACAAGCCTTCTGCCCTTCGTGAATTTGGGGATAATGTAAGTGCTAAGGATGTGTTGGACGCTGCAAAAGCAGGAGATGAGATGGCTCTGGAAGTTATGAAGACAGTCAGCCATTATCTGGGACTTGCACTGGCACAGGTAGCTCTGACCGTTGATCCTGAGATTTTCGTTATCGGAGGCGGCGTTTCAAAGGCAGGACAGTTCCTGATCGATATGATCCAGAAGGATTATGATCATTTTACCCCAATCTCTGAAAACAAGGCAAAATTAGGACTGGCAACACTGGGAAATGACGCAGGTATTTATGGAGCTGCAAGACTGGTGCTGTAGAAGAAAATTAAAATCTGGAATAAATAAAAACTGAAATAAAGAAAATTTGAAATAAAGAAAAACCCGCTGATGTGATCGACTCAGCGGGTTTTTTGTGGTCATATGTAATTGAATTGCGGGAGTGCAAAGCACGCAGCAATGAATTAGTGGATCCATGCACCATTTGCGTCTACATTGTAGCCATCTGGTGTAGTGCAGCTTACATACAGGGCGCCGTCAGGAGCCAGGCAGTAATCTACGCCGCCAACATTGATCCATCCGGTAGCCATGTAGCCTTCCGCATCGAAATAGTACCATTTTCCATCTGTTTCCTTCCACTGGGATGCAGGGTAGGAACCATCTGGATTTTGCCACCACCAGCGGATGCCGTCAGCAGCTTTCTGCCAGCCTTCTGGGAAGGTGTTGGTATTATTGTTATCGGAAGTGTTGGAGCCTGGGGTCCAGGAGCTGGAAGATACCCATTTGCTCTTTGCGTTGTTGCTGGCTTTTACGGAACGTACTTTAAAGGTGTATTTGGAACCTGCGCTTACCCAGCTGGAGAAATCATAGCTGGTTCCATATACGGAAACAGTGGAAGCGGAACCATCTGGAGGTGTTACCAGGTTACCGTCTTTATACAGCTGTACCTGGAAATATTTGGCAGAAGAAACATCGCCCCAGGTTGCAGTACCTTCAGAGGAAGCGCTCCATTCTACACTGCCTGGTGCAGCCGCATTGCTCATATCAGCATCTTTATCAAATACAAGGCGGATGTTCAGGATGATGGTAGCGCCGCCGTCTGTTTTTCTTGCGCTTACATATTCTACCTTGTCATAACGGGATTTAATAGAGCTTGCAAGGGTAAGCTTAAAGTTGCTGGAACTGGAACCGGAGAAGGTATATTCATCTTCATCTTCCAGACCAATGCGGATCTCAGCTTCCGGTGGATTGGACTTGCTCCAGTCATCTCCTTCGTCATTGGTAACTTCCACGGAGTCGATGTAGAAATATTCTGTGTTGTCACCGGTAGGAGTTACTTCTACTTCGCCGCCGCTGCTTCCGGAACGGATGTCCGTGTCAATGGTCAGATTGATCTTTCCCACTTTTGTTTTGCTTGCAGCAAAGGTGCAGGGTGCCATGCAGGAAGAAACAAGAAGGGCGGAAAGAAGAACGGCAGTTACTTTTTTTAAACGGATCATATTATTCATCGTCCTTTCTTTAAAAAAATTGCCTGAGAGCAGTTTTTGGGAAAAACAAATGTCTGCTAACGCAGCCGCTTGTTTTTCTACTTGGCTCATTAAAGTATAACACAGTTCCACCCCTTTTTAAAGCAAAGAACCCCTTAAAAAGGGGCTCTGGAGCAAATCGTAAGGAAAAGTTAAAATATGCCGGTCGTCTAAAAATTTTTATAAAGAGGTAGAACTTGGAAGGGAGAAGATAAACTCAGTTCCTACCCCTTCTGTACTGATCACATCGATATTTTCACCATGTGCCTGGATGATCTCTTTTACAATGGAAAGACCAAGGCCGGTACCACGTTTATCTTTGCCTCTGGAAAGATCCGTCTTGTAAAAGCGGTCCCAGATCTTTTTAATGCTGTCTCTGGGAATACCGATGCCTGTATCTTTTACGGAGACAAAGATCTTCTCGTATTTGCTGGATGCCTGGATGTAGATCACAGAGTCATCATGGCTGAACTTGATGGCATTGTCGATCAGGTTATAAAGGACCTGCTGGATCTTGCCCATGTCTGCGTAGACCATCTGGATGTTATCGGAAAATGTAAGGTCAAAGCGGATATGTCTGGAGTCACAGGTTCCTTCAAAGGATGCGGCAGTGTCTTTTATTACCCGGTTGATATCAAAATTAGTTCTGGATAAAAACCCTTTTGCATCTAAGGAGTTTAAAGTCAGCATGCTTTCTGTCAGTTTATGAAGGCGCTCTGTTTCAGAAATCACTCTGGATAAGTATTTTTCATACATTTCCGGCGGAATGGTGCCGTCCAAAATAGCTTCCAGATATCCTTTGATGGAGGTCAGCGGTGAACGGAAATCATGGGAGACATTGGCAATGAAATTGCGCTGGTATTCTTCCATTTTATTCAGCTCATCGGACATATAATTTAGGGTATTGGAAAGGTAGCCCATTTCATCGTGGGTCTTTACCTTGATCCGGTAGTTTAAGTTGCCAGCAGCGTATTCATTGGCACCGGCTGCGATCTTTCGCAGAGGCAGATATACCGTGATGGTAAATACTACAAGGATGATCAGCGACAGGCCAAAGATAATGGCACAGGTCATGTAGAGAATGTCCAAAATATGGCTCTGGGAATTTGCAATCTCACTGATGGGAAGGTGGATGAGCACGTAACCATACGTAGTGTAATTGCCGGTCACAGGAGCGGAAACACTGAGTACATTCTGGTCAAATAACTTGTAATAGGTGCCGATGGTATAAGAACGGTTTCCCGTTGCCGTGGGGTCAAAATCCGGGATGGTGGTATGGACGCGGCTGCCATTTTTACTGTCCATGATCACAACGCCGCTTTTGTTGACCACCCATGTTTCTGTGTGCAGATAGGTGGACACATTTTTTAATTGTGTGGAAAAAAGATCCATATCCTGATGCTGGCCCTGATACATAAGACTGCAGGAAGCCGCAATATCATTTGCCTCATCGTAAAGGGCATTTGCCCGGTCCTTGATCAGATAATCCCGGGTTATACCGGAAGAAAAGGTGGCAATGGTAAGCACGCTTAAAAGGCCGAAGATCAGGTAGCCCAGGACAAATTTGGAATAAAGAGAGCGGGCCATTACATCACCTCTTTACTTCAAACTTGTAGCCAATGCCCCAGACTGTAGTAATGGCCCAGCTGGCGTGATCTTTGATCTTTTCACGCAGTCGTTTGATGTGAACGTCTACTGTACGGGTATCACCAATGTATTCATATCCCCAGATATGATCTAACAGCTGCTCTCTGGTGAAGACCTGGTTGGGAGAGGAAGCTAAGAAATATAACAGCTCCAGCTCTTTTGGAGGCATTTCAATGGAATGACCTTTGTAAATGACGGAATAGTTGGTCAGGTTTACGATCAGGTCCGGGTATTCCACATAATCGCCCTGCTGTTTCGGCTCTGTGATGGCAGCTGCAGGTGAAGCCTGATAACGGCGCAGGACCGCTTTTACCCTGGCTACCAGTTCCTTGGAGTCAAATGGTTTGATCATGTAGTCATCAGCACCCAGTTCCAGACCAAGGACTTTGTCAAAGATCTCACCTTTTGCGGAAAGCATGATGATCGGCACCTGGGAACTGGAGCGCAGCTCTCTGCATACCTGATAGCCGTCCATACCTGGAAGCATCAGGTCTAAAAGTACCAGATTTGGTTTAAATTCCGGGAAACGCTTTAAGGCTTCTTCCCCGTCGCCTACGATCATGGTTTCATAACATTCTTTCATCAGATAAAGCGAGATCAGCTCTGCGATGTTGGCATCATCATCTACAATGAGTATCCGCTGTTTTTCTGCCATTACAATTTACCTCCCTAAAAGTTAGATTATGTTCCTATTTGAATGTAACAATAGTAACACCGGTTCCGCCTTCGCCAAATTCGCCCAGACGGAAGTCTTTTACATATTTTAACTGTTTTAAACGCTTGTGGCAGGCAGTCTTTAAGGCGCCGGTACCTCTTCCGTGTACCACGCGTACACTTGGCAGGTGGGCCAGATAAGCGTCATCTAAGTATTTCTCCATAGTAGGAACTGCTTCGTCTGTTGTCATACCGATCAGATTGACTTCCGGTGAAACAGAGAAGGACTTGGACATCTTGATCTGTCCGGAGCCGGAATTAGAGCCTTTTGCCTGTGAAAAGGTCTTTTTGGATTTGCTGATTCCTACACCGGAAACAGCACCGTAGGAACGGGAAGAACCATCTCCTAAGGTAGCGCTGATATCGTCTTCACGGATCAGTTCAATATCACGGATATTGACCTTGGAACGCAGGATACCCATCTGTACAAACAGGTTTCCGGTGCTGTCTGGAAGGGAACTGACAGTACCTTTTAAGTTCATGGAAAGGACTTTTACGCCGTCACCGATCTTTAACTTCTTGGCAGAAACAGGCTGGCTTGGACCTTTGGCCTTTACTGCCAGTTTGTCGTCTGTTTTCTTTAACTGCTCACGCAGTTTGGTCCTCTGGGCCTCTAATTCTTTGTTAATGCCGGAGTCAGCAGCCAGTTTGTTGATCTGGCGGATGGTCTGGTCGGCAGTCTCTTTTGCTTCACGAAGGATGCGCTGTGCCTCTTCTGTTGCATTGCGGATCACCTTGTCCTTGCGCTCATCCAGATGCTCTTCCTTGCGGGTGAGGCGGGATTTTAACTGGGCGATCTCCTCTTTATAGGAACGGATCTCTTCCTGTTCTTTTTCAATGGTTACACGGCTGTTTTCCAGGCTGGTAAGCAGGTCCTCAAAGGACTCATCTTTTGCTTCCAGATGGTTCTTTGCATCTTCAATAATGTAGTCCGGCAGTCCAAGTTTTTTGGAAATAGCAAACGCATTACTCTTTCCCGGAACACCGATCAGCAGGCGGTAGGTCGGCTGCAGTGTTTCTACGTTAAACTCGCAGCATGCATTTTCCACGCCCGGGGTAGTAAGTGCAAATACCTTTAATTCGCTGTAATGGGTGGTTGCCATGGTACGGCATTTCATATTGTGTAAAAATGACAGCATGGCAATGGCAAGGGCAGCACCTTCTGTTGGGTCGGTACCGGCTCCCAGCTCATCGAAAAGGCAGAGGGAACGGGAGTCTGCTTCCTCTAAAATACGTACCGTATTGGTCATGTGGGCGGAGAAAGTACTTAAACTCTGCTCAATGCTCTGCTCATCACCGATATCAGCAAATACATTGTCGAATACAGCTAATTCAGAACCTTCCCAGGCCGGAATGTGAAGTCCCGCCTGTCCCATTAAGGTGAAAAGACCTACGGTTTTTAAGGAAACGGTCTTACCGCCGGTATTAGGACCTGTTACGATCAGCAGGTCAAAGTCTTTTCCAAGCCATACATTGATAGGTACTGCTTTTTTCTGGTCCAGTAATGGGTGGCGTCCGTCCTTGATATTGATGTAGCCCTTATCATTGAAAATTGGGGCTGTGCAGCGGTACTGGTGGGAAAGTGCAGCTTTCGCAAAAATGAAATCCAGCTGTGCTAACAGTGCCATGTCCATCTGCAGTTCTTCAATATGAGGAGCTGTCTGGTTGCTTAAAGAAGCTAAAACAGCCTCGATCTCTTTCTGCTCCTGGATCTCCAGCTCGCGGATCTCATTGTTTAATTTGATGATCGCCATTGGCTCGATAAAAAGAGTAGAACCGGTGGCAGACTGATCATGTACCATACCGGAAACCTGGCTCTTGTATTCTGATTTGACAGGGAGACAGTACCGGCCGTCACGCATGGTGATCACGGCGTCCTGCAAATAGGTACGGTGGGAGTTCAGGATAGAGTTTAACTGGGTATGGATGCGGTCTGCACAGGCCTTTAAGGAACGGCGCACATGGGACAGACCCGGGCTTGCATCATCTGCGATCTCGTCTTCGGAAAGGATGCAGCGCTTGATCTCATTGTTGACAGGTGTAAGAGGCTCTAAGGCCTGGAATAACGGGTCTAAGGAGTCAGGTACATATTCCTCGGCTGCTGTCTGTTTCGGTGGCTGCTGACCTGGAAAACGCGGTGTAAAGGTGTTTTCCGGGACGTCCTGACGGCCGTAGGCTTTTGCACGGGCAGCAACTGTAAGAACAGAGCTGATAGAAAGCAGTTCGCTGATGCTTAAAGCACTGCCGATCTCCAGACGCTTTAAGGAACTGCCGATGTCCCGCAGGCCGGAGAAGGAGACAGTGCCTTTTAAGCGGACTCTGTCAGCCGCGTCGGTGGTCTGCGCCTGCCAGGTGCGAACTTCTTCCAGGTCAGAAGATGGCACAAGATCCCGGCAGAGGGCTTTACCCAGTGGGGAAGCCGCATGGGACTCCAGCTGGGCGATGATCTTTGTATATTCTAAAGTTTTTAAGGCTTTTTGGTTCATAAATGTTGGTTCCTCCGAGTGATAGGAAAATAAGCGCTTGTTTTTTCTTTGCGCCTTTACATTATACCAGTAAACATTCTGTTTTACTACGGGAAATTTCTTAGGTGGTGCGGGGAGAAAACCCAGTAAGACGGGCACTTTTGGCGCAAGAATCCCATAGAACATCTTGCATAATAGCAGGAAGAACCTTATAATAGGAATAAGATTCTTCGCAAGGAGGAACGCAATGGCGGATAAGCGTACAGATAAGGATGACAACGTAAAAGAAGAGCGTTCCTGGCAGTTTATCCAGGAGAAGATCGTGCGTCAGCCGTTATCAAGAAGGCAGATCGTCAGATATATTATATTGACTGTTATTTGTGCAGTACTGTTTGGGACCATATCGGCGGTTTGTTTTACAGTTACGAAAACGGTAGTCAGAAAGATAATGGGACAGGAAAAAATAGAAGAAAGCCGTTCCATTACAATACCGAAAGATGAACCGGAAACATCAGCTCCGGTACAGCAGACTCAGGAAGCTTCAACAGAAGAGACAGAACCGGTAGAAGAGAAAGTTCGTTCAGAGCTGGAAAAATATCCATATTCTCTGGAAGATCTGAACAAGATGTACGGAAATTTAAGGACACTGGTATCAGAAGCAGATAGTTCCATTGCTGCGATCCATTCCATCCAGCATGAAAAAGACTGGTTTGATAACCCGATCGAAACCACAGGACAGTTTTCAGGTGTTGTGATCGATGCCAGAAAAGAAGAAGTTCTGATCCTGGCACCAACAGAAGCAATAGAGACAGCAGACTCTCTGGAAGTTGCATTTTCAGACAGTGCCGTTCTTCCTGGAGCTGTAAAACAGACAGACTCCCGGATGGGACTGACCATGATCCGTGTAGATGCTACTTCACTGGATGATGCACAGTTTGAGAAGATAAAACCGGTAAAACTGGGAAATTCCTATGGGGTCAGACAGGGAGATCTGGTTATATCCATGGGTTCACCGGCAGGTATGGTACACTCCAGCAGCTATGGTTTCATTTCCTATATAGCTAAAAATGTACAGATGACAGATGGAAATGCCCGTGTTCTGTATGCGGATATCAAAAGTAAGGCAGATGCAGGGACTTTCCTGTTTAATACAGAGGGAGAACTGGTTGGCTGGGCCACAGACCGCTATGAGCAGGATGTGGATACAGGCATGAAAACATTTATGTCCATTTCTGATTATAAAGGAGCTCTGGAACTTTTAAGTAATGGGATCCAGGTGCCTTATTTAGGCATTGAAGGTCAGGAAGTTACTTCAGAAATGGAAAAAAATGGAATGACATCTGGTATTTATATGATCGCGGCAGCTGCCGAAAGTCCTGCCTATAATGCCGGACTTCAGCCTGGTGATATTTTGTCCGGGATCAATGATATTAAGATCGAGGGAATGAAGAATTTCCAGGCCCAGGTGGAAAAACTCCATGTAGGAGACCGCATTACAGTAACAGTCCAGAGAAACAATGGAAAAGATGAGTACAAAGAGATTGAATTTGAAGTAACAGTGGGAGCCAGGTAGGAAAGGTGCCGGGCTCTCTTTTATGGAAAAAATCAAAATTAGAAAAGATGAGGTAAGAAAATGAGATATATCGAAACCTTCCGTGAAGGTATGCACGTATCTGATGTGTATTTATGTAAAAATAAGCAGATCCAGCTTACAAAAAATGGAAAAGAATATGGCAACCTGGTCCTTCAGGACAAGACAGGAACCATTGATGCCAAGATCTGGGACTTAAATTCTCCTGGTGTTGGAGACTTTGATACCATGGATTATGTTTGCATTGAAGCAGATGTGACCTTATTCCAGAACTCCAACCAGTTAAATGTACGCCGCATCCGCAAGGCAGGAGAAGGAGAGTATATAGAGTCTGATTATCTGCCTGTATCCAAGCGGGATATCGGAAAAATGTATGAAGAGCTTCTGGCATTTATCAAGAGCGTAAAGAACCCGTACTTAAACCGCCTGCTGTCCAGCTTTTTTGTAGATGACGCTGCTTTTGCAAAAGCATTCCAGTTCCATTCTGCAGCAAAGACCGTTCATCATGGTTTTGTAGGCGGACTGTTAGAGCATACGTTAAGTGTTACAAAGCTGTGTGATTATTACGCAGGATATTATAAAGAGTTAAACCGTGATCTGCTGATCACAGCGGCTATTTTCCATGACATCGGCAAGACAAAAGAACTGTCCCGTTTCCCGGAAAATGATTATACCGATGACGGACAGTTACTGGGCCATATCATCATTGGCACGGAAATGATATCAGACCGTATGAAGGAGATCGAAGGCTTTCCGGCAAGTATTGCAGTTGAGTTAAAACACTGTATCCTGGCACATCACGGGGAGCTGGAATACGGTTCTCCTAAGAAGCCGGCTTTACTTGAGGCACTGGCACTGAATTTTGCAGATACGACAGATGCAAAGATGGAGACCATGATCGAGGCATTAAATGCTGGTGGCGAAATCAAGGGATGGTTGGGATTTAACCGTTTCTTAGACTCTAATATCCGCAGAACAACGGAGTAAAATAGAAATATGGAAAAAAATCAGGAATTTACAGTATCCATTGAAGATATAAGTGAAGATGGCGCAGGGATCGGCAAACTGGATGGTTATATCTGGTTCATCAAAGATGCAGTGATCGGTGATGTAGTCCGTGCCCGTGCCATGAAAATGAAGAAAAATTACGGGTTTGCAAGGTTGATGGAGATCCTTACGTCGTCAGAGGCAAGAGTAGAGCCAAAGTGCCCGGTTGCCCGCCAGTGCGGCGGCTGCCAGCTTCAGGCTATGTCCTATGAAGAGCAGCTGAAATTTAAAGAGCGTAAGGTAAAAAACCACCTGTTAAGGATCGGAAAGTTTAAGGAAGATGAGATCCACATGCTTCCCATCATGGGAATGAAAGAGCCGTGGCGTTACCGCAACAAAGCACAGTTTCCGTTTGGGTTGGATAAAAATGGAAATATTGTGGCTGGATTTTATGCAGGCCGTACCCATGACATTATTGAGTGTGAAGACTGTCTGTTAGGTGTGGAAGAAAATAAGGATATTTTAGGCATTATCAAAGGATTTATGAGAGTCCATGGGATCCGCCCTTATGATGAGACGACCCATAAGGGCTTAGTGCGTCATGCACTGATCCGCAAAGGCTTCCATTCCGGTGAGATCATGGTCTGTCTGGTGATCAACGGAAAAGATATTCCGGCAAAGGAACAGCTGGTAGAAGAACTGTGCCAGGTGAAAGGCATGACCAGCATTTCCTACAGCATCAATCAGGAAAAGACCAATGTGATCATGGGAAAAGAGATCGTAAATTTATATGGCCCTGGTTACATCACTGATAATATTGGAAATGTGACCTATCAGATCTCTCCGTTGTCCTTTTATCAGGTCAATCCGGTGCAGACGGAAAAATTGTATGGAACAGCCCTGGAATATGCGGGACTGACCGGAAATGAAACAGTCTGGGATCTGTACTGCGGAATAGGAACCATTTCCCTGTTTTTAGCCCAGAATGCAAAGAAGGTCTACGGTGTTGAGATTGTTCCCCAGGCCATTGAAGATGCCAGAAGGAATGCTGCCTTAAATAACATTACCAATGCAGAATTCTTCACCGGAAAGGCAGAGGAAGTCCTTCCGGAACAGTATGAAAAGAACAAAGTCTACGCCGATGTCATCGTAGTAGACCCCCCAAGAAAAGGCTGCGACCAGGTCTGCCTGGATACCATTTTAAAAATGGCACCGAAACGGGTGGTTTATGTCAGCTGCGACTCCTCTACGCTGGCAAGAGATTTAAGATATCTTGCAGATGGCGGGTATGAGGTAGAGAAGGTAAGATGCTGCGATATGTTTGGGCAGAGTTGTCATGTTGAGACGGTTGTTCTTTTGACCCAACAGAAGCTGGATGACACGATAGAGATCGACTTAGACCTGGACGAGCTGGATGCCACCAGTGCCGAGTTGAAAGCAACCTATCAGGAAATCAAAGATTATGTGTTGAAAGAATTTGGCTTGAAGGTTTCAAGTTTATATATTTCTCAGGTAAAACGCAAATGTGGAATTGAAGTGGGAGAAAACTATAATCTTCCAAAATCAGAAAATGCAAGAGTTCCACAATGCCCGAAAGAGAAAGAAGATGCTATCAAGGCTGCCCTGAAATATTATGCGATGATCTAAGGACATCGCTGATTTCAAGGAGGAATAACACATGAAAAGTACATTTGAAAAATGGGTGGAACCTACACACTTGGCGCAGACGGAATTTACTATCCGAATCTTGTCAGTACAGATGAAGAACCGCATTATGGGAAATATGGAATGATGCGGAAAACATATCTGAAAGAGTATCGTCCGGCAATGTATTCACTGTATATGTTGGAAGACAGACTGGTGGAACATCTGAATCTTGTGGACGATGAAGCACAGGAGAGGATAGATGTTCTGATGCGTCAGATGATGGAAAAGCAAGGTATTACGGAAGAAATGAAAGCTCATGATCAGATGGAATGGGTCAGGGCTGTAAATAATATCCGAAATGCAGCAGAAGAGATTGTGCATAATGAAATAATTTATAAATAATAGCTGAGGGACTGTTGGACAGTCCCTTTGTTATACAATAGGAAAGTTCGACTTCCGTCGAACTCTTGATAAAAAGAGCCCGCACAAA
>OBYQ01000853.1_pt1 | contig 21700 bp, 14 predicted proteins | sample 1538221 | NCBI WGS metagenome assembly OBYQ01 (sample SAMEA2580200, study PRJEB22360) | human gut metagenome | biome: human gut; feature: human-associated habitat; material: faeces | place: Denmark | collected 2008/2010
ATTGATGACACATTAAGATCATCCTCCGGATTATTAATTTGATGACAAAAAGCTGTTGCAGCAGCCAAATGTCCACCTGCAGAGCCACCGCCTGCCAATATTTTATCAGGATCAACATGTATGGACATTGCATGCTGCTTTAAATAACGCATAGCTGATTTTGCATCCATTAAAGCTTCTTTAGGAGTAGTACCTGCATTCTTTTGGGTTCGATAATCAGCTAATACAACTGTTACTCCATACTTATTCAAATAACTGGCTTGTGATTCAAATTGTTTAGGAGAACCGGAATTCCAACCTCCACCAAAAAAGAAAATAACAGCCGGAGAACTCTGATTCGTTTGGTCCTTGGAATAATAAACATAGAGTTTACCTGTAGGATAGTGATTATATCTCAAAATCGTATCTGCACTTAAATCATTGTTATCTCTAATAAACAGGTTGCTACCTATTAATAGGTTTCCACTATTAATAAGAACTAAAGATAATGTTACAATAGCCTTTAATTCTATACACCGTATTAGTTTAATTCGCATTATTATACTTTTTATCATTTCATTCAAATTAACAGGTTTATTTATATCTGTCATTGGATAGCGAGATAACTTACCTCATCAATATCAAAGATAAAACATTTATCCTCCTGAATCCATAGGATGAAGACCATTAGAAGTATCTACTTCAATCTGCACACTGTTTACAAATCACTTTTGTTTGGAAGGCATATGATCAAACGCCCGCATTTCGGTAGCTTGCCCTTCGTCTCCACACGCTTTCATCCATTTCTTTAGTTCTGCATCCAGCCGAATAATAATATTGGAGTATTTCGTATCTCCTGCCAAATTGTTCATGCAAAATGGATCATTCCGTACGTCGTACAATTCAATGGCAGGACGATGCTGATACTTGAATGTCATCGCCTTTGCATGGGCATCTGTCTCTGCAAGCTGTTTCCATTCTTTAAATAAAGGCGTAGCAGTCATCGCATTCTGAAAGGTTGCCTCCGGAGTAAGGTTAACAATATATCGATATCTTCCATCATAGGCTGAGCGTATCCCGTAGTACTCCGGACCTTTATTTATTCCCCTGCTAGTCTGAAGAGAGAAAGAATATTTCTTATGCTCCTTCTTCTTCCCTGTCAAAACAGATTTAAAGCTTTCACCATCTACTCTCGTCTGCGGTTTTCCTCCTGCTATATCGACAAAAGTAGGAACTATATCCACATATTCTACTAATGCATCACTGACACTCCCCGGTTTGACTACTCCCGGCCAGCGGACAATGCATGCCGAATGTACGCCTGCATCATAACAAGTCCATTTGGCAAAAGGCAGACTGTTTCCTTGTTCACTCAAATATACTACAACAGATTGATCAGCGACCTTTTCCTGTTCCAAAATAGAGAGTACGTTACCAAACTCCTGATCCATAAAGTTGACTTCTGCAAGATACTTAGTAAACTCCTGACGTGTTTGTGGAACATCTACATACATAGGTGCCAAAGTTAATTTATCCGGATCGAACTGTGAGACATCACCTTTATTCCAAGGGGTATGTGGCTGATTGGAAGCAACAAACAGGCAAAACGGCTGGCCTTTCCTTTTGCAATCAGCGATAAATTCCTGAATAGCTTCAAAATGTAATTCCCCCTTTTCACTAGGCACGTAGAGATCAAAGGGAAATACTGACTTTGGAGCAACATGCTTCTTTCCAATCAAAGCTACTTTATACCCCAATGGATGCAAATGATGCACAACGCTTAAAGTACCCTGATCAGCACAAGTATGGTTTGGATAAGCTCCGCTACCCACAGGCCATAAACCTGTATACAGATTATGGCGGGGAGCAGCTTGATAGGCTTGGGTGAAACGCACTCCCTGTGTGGCAAAATTATCTATATTAGGTGTTTTCGAATCCACACTTCCATAGCAACCTAAATCGTAATATGAACAATCATCGGCTATGAACAACACCAAATTAGGCTGCGTGATTTGCTGTGCAAAAGAGCAAGTTGTCGCACTTAATGCAACAGAAACACTCAAAAATAGTCTATTCATAATTTATTTCTCCTTTCATGGGAGTGCTTAATTTAAACATATATCTTTAGTATCCGGGATTTTGTTGTACTCCATCATTGCGAGAAACCTCTGCAAATGGTATCGGAAAATATTTCTTTCTTGCAGCCATAACTCCTTGCTTTTGTACATCCGCAGCCGGTCGTGATGGGATGAATGTATCCTTTATGTAGTCATACATCTGCGTGTTTTCATCATACTTCATACGAATAAGGTCGAACCAGCGTTTCTGTTCACCGGCAAATTCCAATCCCCGTTCCATGAATACCAGCCAGCGGAATTCTTGTTTGGTCAAGGTACGTCCGATATTATCGGGTCTGTCCGAACCTATATACTTCGGATAAGCACGTTCGGTTCCGTTCGCTTTGCGCGCACGTTCACGCACCATATCGATAGCCTGACAGGCTTCTGTGTACTTTCCAAGTTCGTTCAATGCTTCTGCTCTTATAAGATACATATCGGACAGACGCAGACGTGGCATATCGTTTTCATTGGTACGGTTATTGATACCTTGCGGATCAATAAATTTGCGGATATATCCCCAGTTCTCCTGTGAGTTTCCTCCGGCAGCAGGATATACGGTTACGATATTGCCCAATACTCCTGTATTATTGTTCTTTTGTTGAAAACGTCTCCAGAATGTAACCTCAATCCGGTAATCTTTAGAAATGAGTTTGGATTCATCAATGGATGCATCAACAGAGGGGTCACTGTATCCTAGATTACCCTGATCGTCCTGAAAATATTTGATAAACCATTTTTGTACCCTATGAGCTCCTGCTCCTTTTCCATAGGGATTTCCAGAAACCAATTTACCACCAACCTGCACACCTGCCGGATTAAATAAATGAGCAATATTAGAACCCAATGACTGATCTGCTAAAGCATCTTTGTCACGAAAGAAAGGTACTGAGAAGATATGTTCGGTTTGAGCTAATGACTCTTGCTCAATGTCCCATAAATTCTGATAATCATTGACAAACGTATATTGTTCGGAAGAAATCACCTCTTGGGCTTCTCTGGCTGCATCCTCCCATCTTCCGAGAGTCAAGTAGACTTCCGCCAAAAATGCATGAGCAGCTCCGTTAGTTACACGTCCGCTTGTGTACGCCGGATCTAAACGTTTCGGCAAACGGGGAGTATCATCATCGTTCAGTCCAGCTGCATATTCAAAATCACTTATTATCTGTTCGTAAACTTTAGACGCGGGAGATTGTGGTACATATGCGTTTTCAATTCCGGTTACAGGCTCAATAACAATAGGAATACCATTAACACCACCATACAAGCGCATTAAGTCATAATGATAAAGTGCTCTCAGAAAGTAGGCTTCTGCAATGATTCGATTCTTATCATTTTCACTTTTGAAGGAAATAGAAGGAACACGTGCTATTACTTCATTAGCATTTTTAATGCCATTATATAGCTCTCCCCAAAAATTAACAACTGGAGCGGAACCAGCACTGTGTGTATTGTTGGAAACAGTGGCAGGTACAGCGTTTCCGGTAGAGAACATAGCGTCTTCATAGGTCGGAAGTATGATAGCCCAGTTTGTTTTATGATAAGCGAAAGCGTAAAGAGTGGAGTATACCCCGTTAATAGCCGCCAAGGCATGATCTTCCGTTTTGAAGAATCCGTCCTCTTTTTCTACACGGTCTACAATATCTACATCCAAACAGCTTGAAAGCAGCGCTGTTCCTATCAGTAAGGATAATATATATTTCTTCATATTTTCAGTATTTTGATGTTAAAAAGCTAGATTTATACCCATAGAATACGTACGGCTAGAAGGATAAGCAGCATAGTCAACATTAGGTGACATAGCGCCCGAAGTAATGCTGACTTCCGGATCGTAACCGCTATAATTAGTGATTGTAAAGACATTGGTAACGGTACCGAATACACGTACACTACGTAACCATCGTAGTTTTTTCAAGCTAAACTGGTAGGCGAGTGTCAGATTCTTCAGACGGAAAAATGAACCATCTTCAAGCAAGAAGGTAGAGAAACGCTTGTTAAAGTAAGAACTGCCTTGCGAACCGTTTACTGCCGGATAAAAGTTACTGGTTCCTTCGCCCTGCCATCTTCCTTCCCAAGCCTCAGCACGAATATTGTCGTTGGTATCTGTAAAAGAATCCAAGAAATAACGGTTCAAATTGGCGATATCACCTCCTACACGGCCCGTGAAAATCATGGATAATGTCAGGCCCTTCCAAGATAGCTCAGAATTAATACCATAATTGAATTTCGGTTCTGCCGTACCGATGATAGTCATATCGTCAGAAGTTATTTTTCCATCCGGCAGCCCGTCGGGTCCACTAATATCTTTGAATCTCAAAGAACCCGGAGTAGCTTGTGGAGTATCAAATGGAGCCAGTTTTGCTTCTGCTTCATTCTGATAAACACCATCCACTACGTAGCCATAGAAGCTGCCTACCGGATAACCGGCTTTAGTGATATGTATGCTTTGGCTGAATACACCGCCACCTGCAAGATAGGAGGTTCCCAGTAACTCATTGCCGCTGATATCGTCTACTTTATTACGGTTCAGGTATATGTTTCCTCCAAGAGTCCATTTTACGCGACCTGTCAGAATATCCGCACTGGCTTCCAGCTCAAATCCTTTATTGGTCATTTTTCCCATATTGTAAGGTATAGAACCGTATCCGGATGATAAAGGCAGTCCAAAATTCATCAGCATATCTTTGGTAGTACGTTGATATACATTCATGGTTACTCTAAAACGGTTGTCTATAAAACCTAAATCCAGTCCGGCATTGTAGGTAGCAGTACTTTCCCAACCTAAATTAGGATTAGCCAGCTTCCCGTTGACCATACCGTGAGTCACTGCACCTCCGGAATAAGAGCGGACATGGTTCATAATGGCGAGCGGAGCAGCATAAGCAATGCTTTGGTTACCTGTAACACCATAGCTCAAACGTAGCTTAATATTAGAGATAGCAGGTATGTCTTTCATGAACTTCTCTTGATTAATGCGCCAGGCTACTGCAAATGATGGAAAGAAACTCCACCTGTTTCCACTTGCCAACAAAGAAGAACCGTCGTAGCGTCCGGTTGCCGTGAAAATATAACGGTCATACAGGGTGTAGTTCATACGTCCTAAGAAAGAGGAAAGTTTAGTTTGAATGACTGAACTGGATTTGTCCATCGTATTCGTTCCTTCTCCGATAGCGTAGTACAACAAGTCATTGCCTGCAAAATCACCTACCTGAATTGCCAGTGTCTTTCTCTGACGGTCTTCATGCGTATATCCCAAGACAGCATTGATGTGATGATGCTTCTTAAATTTACGATCATAATTAACCGTCGTTTCCAATACAATATTCTGGCGATTGTCTTCTCCACGAAATGCCATACCATGGGCACTGTTTCCAGCATTGGTACCTATTGGATAATAAGTAGAACGCGAACCGTCTGTGCGGTTGAAGCTACCGGCACCTTTCCAGGAAAGCCCTTTACCAAAGTTATATGTCAAAGATGCATTCAGTATGAAGAACCGTTGTTGAAGAATGTCTTTTAGTTCGGTCGCCATAATATAAGGATTGTCTGCCGGAACATATTCCACATTTTCATCTTCATAAATTTGATCTCCAGGCATTAATGTCGGTTTGGTAGTCAAAATACGCCGTACCATTTGGTTCATACTTGAAGATTGAGAGTGCGACGTTTGCTTCTGCTCAGTCTGTGAATAACTTGTGTTCAGTTGCAAAACTAAACGCTTGGCAAGCTCAGATTTAAGATTCAGACGGAAAGAATAACGTTCGAGTCCAGTATTCATAATAATACCTTCTTGATCGGTGTAGCCGGCAGTAATATTATATTGAGTCATCTTGTTACCACCATTGACAGCCAACTGGTGGTCCTGAGATACTGCCGTCTGGTACATTAAGTCCTGCCAGTCAGTTGAATAAATCTTATATCTTTCCAAGGCATCATCTGTATGTCTGGGGACTTTTGTACTTGGAATGACGTTTCCTTGCATATCGTAGCCGTTAGAGGTTCGATCCAATTCATTCTCAAAAAGCGCATAGTCATGAGCATTCAGTAAATTATAGCGTTTGGAAATGTTGGAAATATCTACACGGGCATTGTAATTCACATTGACTTTTCCTTCTTTTCCCTGTTTGGTTGTGATCAGAATAACTCCGTTCGTAGCACGTGAACCATAAATAGCCGTTGCGGAAGCATCTTTCAGAACCTGGATAGATTCAATATCATTGGGATTGATGGAAGCTAGCGGATTCATCGAATGAAGCTCTAACGATGGGCCCCACCATTTACACTTGCTGTTGCAGCCTCTATCGGGAAACCGTCGACTACATAAAGCGGGTCTGTATTGCCTGACAGTGTAGAGACACCACGTATTTGAATATTCATGCCCGCTCCGGGTGCACCACTGTTAGCTGCGATACTGACGCCCGCTATACGTCCCTGCAAAAACTGGTCGGCACTTGTGATAGGCATAATCTCAGCTTCATTCTTCATACTGACAGCACTTACCGAACCGGAAAGGTCGGATTTACGAACAGTTCCATAGCCGATGACCACCACCTCGTCCAAATTGCGTGATGCTTCCTGCATTGTAATCGTCATCTTCCCTTTTAACTGTACCGGAACAGTTATAGTAGTAAATCCGATATACGATATCTGTAACTGGGCCTTGGGATTTTTTACTTCCAGCGAGAAGTTACCGTCAATGTCTGTAATGGTTCCGTTGTTAGCACCCTTCACTTGGATTGTAGCTCCAATGATAGGAGACTTTCCTTCATCAACTACCACACCGGAAATTTTATGAGACTGTGCTGATACGGTTGATATATATCCTAAAAAGCATATTAGTAGGACTAAGTATCTATCCGTCAACTTAAATCGAATCTTCTGTTTCATAATATTATATTCGTTATTCATTGATTGTTAAACCTTATTTTAATAAGCCCTGTAATGTCGGGTATTCACTTCCCATTTCCCAAACCGTACTGAAATTCCAGTTTGTGAATGAAGATGTGTTCTTCATTTCACTTGCAGACAGGTTCTTATAACTGGAAGAACCACCTGATATGTATGAGTCACTTCCGCTACTCTGTGACTTTCCGTCTTCGTTCAAAGAGAAACAGCTTTTCATTGTTATTTGAGAAATCTTGCCATCAGTACGATGGAACAGTCCGTTTCCGAAAGAAGCCCCGTTCGCAGTTGTCATGTCTCCTACGTTATGACAGTTTTCGATTGTCATGCCACCTCCTGCTGCTATAGTACATGTCGCTACAATTCCTGCGGCATTGCTGTTGCCATTGGTAGCTGTACCTGTGCTCTTTATCGCACCTGTATTGTAGCAATCTCTGACTATAGCATTGGTTCCACCCATACGTGCGATGATACCACTTGCCGAGCCCATCGCAGTGATAGAACCAGTATTGTAAGACTGGGATATTTCGGTATCAATAGTTGCACGACCGACAATTCCTCCTACTTGATTGTTAGCCTGAGTTCCAGAAATTTCTCCTGAATTTGCACAACCAGTCACTTTGATCAGGTCATTTCCTGCTGCTCCCGCTATTGAACCGACCACACCTCCAACCGGTGATTTGCTGCTGCAAACTACATTCGCTTTATTGGTACAATATGCAACGGCAGGAGCATTGTTAGCATCACGCATTATGATTCCTACAACCCCACCGACACAACCGGCTGTCCCTTCAATAGCCGCTGTATTAGAGCAATAGGAAACTTCGCCTTTCTCGGTGAGATAACCGACAATTCCTCCGAGATAGATTTCAGCATCCGTAGTTGCAGCCGTACTGATGCTTCCCTCATTACCTGTTGTGTGGCAAGAGATAATTTTACCAGAACAGTTACCGGCAATCGCACCAACTTTGGCTTTGGCCTTGATAACAACATTCTCGATACATACATTACGTACGATACCTTCTGCACCGATAGAAGCGAACAAACCGCAATTAGTATTGGAACTTTTATTCAGCGTCCAGTTCTTTATCTTATATTGTTCGGAAGAACGTCCTGTACCGGTATCGATAATATCTCCCTTAGTTGCTTCGTATACTCCGGTGAAATTACCGTTATAAGTGTTATTGACCAGTTCTGTACTGATAGGTGCCATATCTATGCCTGTAAGGTCAATATCTACAGTCTGTTTGTAGTTCTTATCAAGATACTTGCTGACGTTCCTCAAATGACGGGGCTTCGTGATAATATATTCAGATCCTTTTTCTCCGTCTCCACTGGTCTCGTCAAACAGATTGTGTGCCTCTATAATTTCACTTCCCATCTGAGCTACAGTTCCTCCGCCAATGTTTGCGTAAGAGAATAACTGAATAGAAACCATTCCTACATATCCTTTCCAGTCAATAACATCCAGATTGTAAGATGCCGTTCCCGAAGGAATATCGATTGTGTTTTCGTTCTGGTCTGCAATGACTTTCAGCTTATAGCCGTCCACACCGGTAATTTCATTCCATGAAAGCAGGAAATCGTTGTGATCATCCAAAGTAATGACAGGAGCTTCCAGTTTGTCGGCCTGAATGACAGGAATACTCAGACTCTTGTCGGCAGCTGTAAAAACCAAACTGGCTTTACGTACCACTTCTGTCGTATTACTCTCGGTAGTGACTTTCAAAGTGGCTGTTCCTTTTCCTGTAACAGGAGTTACTGTACACCATTTAACCGGAGTATGGGTCGGTTCATCCACTACTTCGACATTCCATTCTACCGCATTGGTTTGTAGAGTAATATCCTTTTCACCTCCTCCAATGTTATATTGCAGTTCTTTAGAGTCCGCAGCCAAAGAAGTTTCGCTGGCTTCTTGCTCCACAGTTACTATCTTTATCTCCTGCGATTCATTGATAAGAAAAGTCAGTTCTGCCGTACGAGGTTCATTCCATGGATTCTCAGAATACGAAACAGGCACTTGGGAATATTTGAACCCTTCTGTTTCTGATACGCTGCACCATGCTTGTGAACTACTTAACGTCCATTTATCATCAGATATCACTTTCAATATATAGGTTCCCTCTGGTCCCGGTACTTGTAGAGGGGACTGAGTGAGCTCGTTTAAGGTCAAATAAGTTTCAGCGACCTTTGCATCCGGTTCGGGATATACAATATCTTCTTGTTGACACCCCGCGAAACATACAGCAGTCAGCATGATGACGGCTAGTTTACGATACTTATTTTTCATATGTTATAAATTAAAGATTATAATTCCGATACTTCTTATTTGAGATATTCTTCTACAGGAGTATACCATTTGCCAACCTTGAATTCGATCTCACTTTCTACTCCGATATGATCTGCCATTTTTTGGTAATCATGAATCATTCGGTTCAGTATTTCAGGCTCCCTATCTGCGAGATTCCGCATTTCAGTAGGATCATTCTTCAAGTTGTATAGCCTCCATTTCGGCTCTTTATATTCCTGCACTATTTTCCATTCTCCGTCACGCAGCATTTTGTTGCCTTCGTGTTCCACAATGGTCGGTTTGGTTTGCTTTACCGGTTCTCCCTTTAATAAAGGCAGTAAGGATATACCTTCCATTGGAGGTACTTTATGGCCGCCACGCGAAGAGGGATAAGTAGCGCCTGTAAGTTTCACCAAAGTAGGCATGATATCTACTATATGTCCGTAATTGTCTTTTTGAATAGTGCCGTTCAGACTTTTATCAATTCCATTCGGATAGGAAACAATAAACGGTGTGTTGCAACCTCCTTCATGACCGTGATGTTTGTACAAGAAGAATGGTGCATTAGCAACGTCTGCCCAGGCAGCACCCAGAAAAACTGTACTCCCCGCTGAACCGGGATTCTTTCCAGCAAAGCGTCCTTCTATGCCCGGTTCTCCATTTCCACCATTGTCCGAAAGGAGGATAATCAGGGTATTATCCAGCACACCTTTTTCTTTTAAATGTTCTACCACACGCCCGATACTCCGATCTACTTCCTCAATAACAGCTGCATAAATAGCCATCTGCATGTCATAGCGCTCCTTTTCTTCCTGAGTCAGTGAATCCCATTCCGGAACCTTGGGATTACGAGGTGTTAACTGGTCAGGACGCTCGAATAACCCTAATTCTAATTGCTTTTTGAATCGTGCATTACGCACATCTTCCCATCCCTTCATATATTTTCCCTTATATTTATTGATGGTTTCTACAGGAGCCTGCAAGGGAAAATGTGCAGCATTATGTGCCAGATACCAAAAGAAGGGCTGTTTTTCTTCAATAGCTTCATCAATAAACTTTAATCCAAAATCTGTCCACAAATGAGTAGAATACCAATTTTCAGGTAAACGATCATCATCGAATCCAATTTCTTCATCATTCAAATAAAGATTTCGTTGGTTGGTTCTTTCTTTTTTATTCTTCTTCAATGATTTGTCAGAAGAAAAATAATAGCCGCCAAACGGAGCGTTCAGTGAACGGTCAAATCCTCTGCTTATTGGAGTAACACCTTGAAAATATCCTAAATGCCATTTACCTGTCATGACATTAAAATATCCAGCTGTTTTCAATGCTTCAGGCAAGAAAACATTATTCTCATTTGGATATCCCTGATATGCCGGATAACCCGGAACTTTCCCTAAAGCACCATTCCCAACTTGATGAGGATATAAACCAGTAATCAACGAAGCCCTGGTTGGCGCACTCCGAGCCTGGTTATAAAAATGACGTAGTCTAATACCATTTTCAGCAAGCCGATCTATATTAGGAGTATTTATTTCCGAACCATAACATCCGAAATCGGAATATCCGACATCATCCAATAATATAAGGACAATATTAGGTTTTGATACATTCTGCTGGGCCAATACAGGACAAGCACCTATTGACGCACCAAGGGTCAACATAAAAGTATAATCTATTCTTTTCATGGCTATATATTATTTTTTATTATTAGGAAATGGAATTAAAACTTTTGTCTCAGCTGCCCATACGGCCCATTTGTCCGATAACTGTTTAAGGATATCCGGATGAACGGCTGACAAATCACAAGCCTCCACGCGGTCTTTCCCGATATCATATAATTCCCAAACTTTTCCTTCCTGATCCCATACCGCTTTCCAGTTTTTCCAACGGACAGCTCTATTACCCTGATGTTCCCAATACATATATTCATGAATGGAAGAAACTTTTCCTTTTATAGCCGGCATAAGATCAGTGCCCACTAAAGGATGTATCTTATTACCATTGTGAAAGGTAGAAGGATATGTGGCACCAGTTACATTCAGTATGGTCGGCATGATATCCGGAAGATATCCGGGAACGTGGCACCATGTATTTTCAAAACCTTTCAAACGATTTTTCCATGTAATTATCAACGGAGTAGATATTCCCCCTTCGTATGCACGTTGTTTGTACTTTCTGAATGGAGTATTTGAGGTCTGAGCCCAAGCTTTGCCATACGAAGGATGGCCGCTTACCGCCGGATTATTGATATCTTTTTGCTTGCCACCACCAAGTTCATTATGCGGTTCGGCACATGCCCCGTTATCAGACATGAAAAAGATCAAAGTATTATCCAACTTTCCACTCTTTTTCAGGCTTTCAATCAGTTTTCCTATGTTATAATCCATACAATGCACTTGTGCAGCATAAACAGCCATTCTATAAGCTGTATGATCTTTTTCTGCTTCAGAGAGCTCTTCCCACTGACGATTCTCCCATTCAGCAAAACCGATCTCTGAGTCGATTATTCCTAAATCGGCCATACGTTTATGGCGTTCTTTACGAATCTGGTCCCAGCCTTTCGTACGATACAGTTCATAATATTTCTCTATATCTGCTTCTTTAGCTTGTAAAGGCCAATGCGGAGCATTATATGCTAAATATAAGAAAAAGGGAGTATTATCTTTTTGTTCATTTATAAAATTAACGGCATAGTCTGTAAACGCATCGGTAGTATAATAAGGTGCCTCGGGTGCAGGTAACTTTTCGTTGTCTAGGACCAATCCTCTTTCACCTTCTGGCCTCAGATAACTGCAAGCCCCTGCCAAGATACCATAAAAACGTTCAAAACCACGCTGCAAAGGCCATTTTTCCATGCCATGCATCCCTAAATGCCATTTGCCCGTCATATAGGTATGGTAACCTGAACTTTTAAGAACTTCGGCAATAGTCACACAATTACGGTTCAAAGCCCCCCTATATTCAGCAACACCCCAGTCTTTCGGATCTTTATCGACATTTTTAAAAGGATCTTCTGACATCCATCCTATCCCAGCTTGATGTTGATACAAACCAGTCATAAGACTTGCCCGGGTTAGGCAGGAACGAGAAGTATTATAAAATTGAGTCAGCCGGATTCCCTGTAACGCCAAACTATCAATATGCGGGGTTTCTATCTCGCTACCATAACATCCGATATCGGAATAACCCATATCATCTGCCAATATCATAACTATGTTCGGACGCTCTTGTCCCGAGAGATTTCCAAACTGTAAAAAGGATAAAGCAACTATGCCTCCTATTCTTTTTCGAGATATAAAATTACCATCCATCATAATACATATTGTTTTATATACTTCTATTATTTCCACATTGGCTTGATAACATTTTCTTTATCAATCGTTATACTATATACGTCATTTTCCTTTTTTAAGATTAACGGAACAATGCGTGTCTTACGCGGCTGCACAATTGAATCTGAATGATGAACATGATATACATAGTAATATCTTCCGTCCAAACCTTTAAACAAATCCCCATGTCCGGAGCCGTTTTCGTGGACGATGCTTCGGTGAATAATAGGATTGTTTGCATGCTTCTTCCACGGACCGTAAGGAGACGTAGACGTAGCATATCCCACAGCATAATCTATATTCTTGAAATGATTGGCAGAATAGAACAAATAATATAAATCATCGAGTTTGACAACAGTAGGACCTTCCATTACTGGTGCCGATTTATAATTAGGCGTTCTTTCCCATGCCTCCGTATTATCGAAACACTTTTTCAGAGTTTCGGGCTTAATACAGCCTTTCTGCAAGTCAAATTCAGCTACCCACAGATAATTTCCTTTGTTGAAACGTACATGATACAGGTAGTACTTTCCATCTGAATCTTTGAATAAAAATGAATCGATATTTTTGGCCGTCTCGTCAATAGGACGTATGGAGTCTTGTCTGAATGGACCATATACAGAGTTGGAGGATGCCAGTGCAGTATGTTCATTAGCCGTATATGTCAGATAATACCTATTTCCTTCCTTAAATAATTGCGGAGCCCAGAATCCTCTTTCACCATAAGCGGAATCTCCCTTGCGTAGTATCAACTGAAGAGTATCTCCATTAGCAGTCTTCCATTCCTTCAAATCTGTAGATTCGAATATAGCAAATCCATTAGGTTCTCTATTGCGCGTACCTGTGAGATAATACTTGCCATTTTCTACAAATATAGTCGGATCTGCAAAGGTAATTTCATTCAATTTATCGTCTGTTTTTTCTTCTTTTGCAGTCTTGCAACATACACAAGCTAAAATGGTGAATGTCGCCAATAAAAATTGGATGAGTGTTTTCATATGATTCTAAAAAGTTAAACGTTATTTATGTATGATTGTGATGCAGCAAAAGTAAAAGAAAAAAGGTGTAGACGATAGAAAATATGTTTTATTATGAGCACACATGTTCAGAAACTATCCTTCTACACCAATTCCTGCAAAACAATCTAATACCTAATCAATCAAATGCTTTCCAGAAGGGGTTATCGGGCTTATTTTAATGGTTCTTCTTCCACCTCACTACGATAAAATCCATCTGTTTGCACAAAAAATTCCTGCTTTAACCGCTCAAGCAGTTCCGGATGTCTGCCAGCTACATTAGATTTCTGTCCCTTGTCTGATTTTACATCAAACAGACTGAATTCATCCAAGTTCCCCAATTCATTTCCGGTCAGGTTTCTTTGCGAACCTTTATAAGGTGGCATCATAATCCAGTCACCACTGCGGTAACCCAGTCTGCCTTGAGCTTCAATAATCAAATTTTCACGAGCTTTCAGTTCTGTTCCCATGAATGCATTTAAATAGTTGCGACTATCCAGTCCATCCGGCAGAGTGGCTCCCACCATGCTTCCTAAAGACGCCAACAAGTCCATCTGGCAGACTAGTGCATCCGATTTTACAGGCTGAATCTTTCCTTTCCAATAAACGAATAAAGGAATATGTGTACCTCCATCGAACAAACTATATTTACCACCACGTAATCCTCCGGCAGGAGCGTGCTTGCCAGCCAGTTCGGGAGCACCATCTTTATATCCATCATTCAAAACCGGACCATTGTCACTTGAAAAAATAATCAGAGTCTTTTCCAGAAGTCCTTCTTTCTTCAAATAAGTTAGTAATTCACCCACACACCAGTCTGCTTCCACAATTGCATCTCCACGAGGTCCCATAGTCGTTTTCCCAACAAAACGTTGATGAGGCGCGCGTGGCACATGAGGTTCATGCAAACCATAATAAAGAAAGAATGAAGAGTCTCTGTGTTCAGTAATAAAGTTCTTTACCTTGTCTACAAAATAATCAGCCATATCTTCGTCTTTCCAACGGGCTTTCTTCCCACCTTTCATATAACCGATACGGGGTATTCCATTTACAATCGAATTATTATGTCCGTGCGCCCATTGCATTTTCAGCATTTCGGGATTGGATATAGCAGTCGGCTCCCCCTCAAAGTTCTGTTCATAACTCACCTCAATAGGATCTGACGGATCACGACCTACCACATCTCCATTTTCTACATAAACAGTCGGAACGCGGTCATTTGTTGCCGCAATCAGACAAGAGTAATCAAAGCCAATCTCTTTTGCTCCCGGCTTGACTGTCTCATTCCAATTGACATTTCCATTTCCCATGCCCAAATGCCATTTTCCGATAGCTCCGGTCACATAACCACACTCTCGCATCATCTTTGGTAAAGTGTATTGGCTCTCGTTGATAATAAGAGGAGCATCACCCGGAAGGATTTTTGCATCTTTATTCTTCCATGGATACATTCCGGTCATTAGGGCATAACGACTGGGGGTAGAAGTAGCCGAAGTAGCATATCCATTTGTGAAACAAACTCCCCCACGGGCAAGACTGTCAATATTCGGTGTATGAATAGTAGTTGAACCATAAGCACTGACATCACCGAACCCCAGATCATCAGCAAGAATGACAATCACATTCGGCTTTTCTTCTACCTGCTGTGAAGTGCAACCTGCTAAAGATAACGCAGGAACAAGATAGATTATTTTTTTCATAATATTATATAGTTTATAATGATGCAAATTTAGTCAGTGCTTATTTATTTAAATAGAACATATGTTTAATAATAGGGAGTAATGTCCATCCATATCTATAAATGCACTATCTTAATATACAAACCTAACTTCACATCACCCCAATTTAACTCCCTTACGCTATTTGAAGTACCCCATATATCAAAGACCAAATTAAAAAATTGGAGGGTGACTGTTTTACAACCACCATCCTTTGCTGGTTATTGTTCTAAGTTAGTAATTTTATTCACTTTTACTTTTGCGTTTCAATTGTAAAAGCATCTTTTTTTCATAACTTTGTCCTCTGTATCCTTATTGTCTTTTTCTGTCGGAATATAACTTAATGATCCGGGATACTTCATAACATATGCAGATTCGACTACTACAACTAGCTGTTTTACTCATTTGCCTGTCCGGATGCATCGATAGACATACGAATACTCCCGCATTTTATGTCTGGAAAAGCAAATTGAGTGCAGAAGACGCGGATACTGCTTATCTGAATACACTCGGAGTCCAAAAGATATATGCCCGTATGTTCGATGTAGACAATAAAGGAAATGGGGCATTCCCTACGGCAGACTATTCGCCTTCTTCCGGCAATCCCGACTTTCAGCAAGAGGTATATTTATCACCAACCAAACCATCCTGCAATGTCCTGCCGCAGATATAGAAAAGCTTGCCCGCAATTGCGCCGACCGGATAGATACCGTTTACCGTTCGCATTTCAACAAGCTCCCAAATGAATATCAGTTCGACTGCGACTGGACGGTAAAGACAAAAGAAAACTACTTCAACTTCCTGAAACACATCCGGAAACTAAGGAAAGGAGCCCTGGTAAGTTGCACCATCCGCCTTCATCAAATCAAGTTCAAGGACAAAACCGGAATACCTCCTGTGGACAAGGGAACGCTGATGTATTACGCTTCATCGGAACCTACGGACTTCGAAAACAAAAACACCATATTAAACAATAAAGGCTCCTATCCGCTGCATCTGGACATCGCCCTGCCGCTCTACAGTTGGGGAATAGTGAGAAATCCGTTCGGACAGATTAAACTGATTAACGGAATCCGCCAAGCTACTATCGGCGCACATCCCGAATATTATAAACAAACGAAAGAAGGTGTCTACAACATACTCCAATCGCACTATCTGGGCGGAGTATGGGTGAACAAAGACTACGAACTCAAAGTAGAAGAGGTCAGCCCGGAAACCTTGCTCGAAGCGGCCCAACTCCTACAAAGGAAACTACGAAAAGAGAACAGGGAAATCATCTTCTACCATCTGGACAAAGAGATTCTCAAACAATATTCCACACAACAATTAACTAACATCATAAACGCTTTCTCATGAAATACCTGAAACGTTCTATCCTCACACTCGCCATAGCGGTGATTCCCTTCCACTCCTACGTCAACGGATGCGGAGGCGATTACTACGATTATATGAACTACTATAATCTTTTCGACCAACTTCTTTTAGAGAACAAAGGTCTGCAACCTTTCCTCCTGACCACAGACTACGCATTCTATGGAGAAGACACGAATCCGGACGCCGAACAGCAGCCCGACGAGAACCTGAATGCGTGGATGACATTCTTCAAGAAAAACAACACCCTGCAAGAGATGGATACAGCACAGTTCAAAACATTGCTCTATTCCGCTTCTTACCAGTCGTTAAAGCAACCTTCTTCCCCATACGTCATCGCCCTGAACAAGACAGACGCAGGAAAGCAGACCCTCACTTACCTACAATATGCAAAGGAACTGGAACCCTACGCACAACTATCGGAAAACGATGGCTGGTGGGACATGAAACGTGCCGCCTCCCCTTCGGAAGAGACGTACGCCCACTACAAAAACAAAGGGCTGGAACTCTACCAGCACTGCCCATATCATGAACTAAAATTAAGATACGGCTACCAGCTCGTACGCTTGGCGCACTATATGCGCAACAAGAACAATGAAGCCATCCGAATGTATAACCTATACGTGAAACCTCTCAAACAGGAACATTATATCTACTACGCCGCCCTTGAACAAACAGCCGGCGCCCTCTACAACATAGGCAAACTGGTATAGGGAGACTACCTCTACTCCCGTGTGTTCGACCATTCGGACAACAGAAAGAAAATAGCCTATTCCAGTTTCAGAATCCAAAGCGAAGTAGACTGGAACGAAGCGATGACCTGGTGTAAAGACAATCGGGAGAAAGCGGCCATGTACGCGCTCCGAGGGTATAATACCTTCTCCAACGAACTGGAAGAGGTGGAAAATATTCTGGAAATATATCCCGAATCTCCCTATATCAAGCTGCTCGCCATCCGTTATATCAACAAGATGGAAAGGAATGTGCTGACCCGATACAATCATTCGAATGCCACAGATGACACAAGCTCATTCATGCAGCCTTCCGGAAAAGTACTTGCAGAGTATGAACGCGGACAGAAGATTATCAAAGCAGTGATGAATCACCCCAAAGTGGACGACAAAGACTTTTGGGCTCTCTACCTGGCACATCTGTCGTTCCTCTGCAAAGACTACCAACAAGCAGCCGCACTCATCGACTCCGTCCGGACCACGAAACCCGAATTGCTGAAACAAAAAAGCCGCACACAATTCAGCCTCTATCTGGCGCAATTGAAGTTTATCGGTACAGACGAAGAAAAAACGATCCGCCAATACCTGCAGACGAGTAATGCCGATGAAGATTTCATCAACGAAATTGTCGGCCATCTCTATAAGATGCAGAAGGACTACGGCAAAGCATTCCTTACTCACAACCGTATAGAGGACTTGCACCAGAATCCGGATCCGAATATTATCAATTCACTCATGAGTAATGCTGAGAAAGAAAATGACCAAGCACTGTTAACCCAGCTTTACGAATTGAAAGGAACGTATTTCCTGCGCATGAATAACTTTGAAGAAGCTGCGAAATGGTTCGCCAAAGTTCCGCCATCTTACAGTATCACTCACTATGATTACGATTATGAAACAGAGAAATATATTCCTGTAGAAATCCTGCCGAACGAGTTCAACGGCTATTCAAAAATCTCCCCATTGATATTCAGTAATGGATTCAAGAGACTGTTTAGTGTACCTGCCGATTCGCAGCTGACAGATACGATGTACGAACAGTATCCCTACCTGAACCAAGAACACGATAAAGCTACATTGACCGCCGCCCTGATACAACTGGAAAAAGAAAGCCAGATGATGACGGAAGAAAGCGCACGGGCTGCCTATATGCTGGCCAACTATTATTATAACATATCCCCTACCGGTTACTACAGGAATATTCCCATGTACTTCAAAGATAATTCCTATTATTGGTCTGCGTATGGATCATACGGCTCGGCAGTTTCAAACCGTATTCCCGATTACAGCAAAGAGTACAATTACAGGGACTTCACCCAAGAATACATGACTATCAACAACATGGAGAACGCCCTTGCCCTCTATGAACAGGCTGCCACTTACTTTACCGACCGTGAATGGAAAGCACGCGCATTGTTTATGGCATCCTCCTGTACAATGGACCTTTATGCCCAAAACTGGTGGGATAACTGGAACAACATCCTCGACCCTGATTTTAAACGGTCGGATGAAGAAAAGAAGGTGGACAGCTATTTCTATCAACTGGCAAAATCCTATTCCGACACGCAGTTTTTCAAGCAAGCTGTGCACGAATGCAAGTATTTTGACTACTACGTAAAGAATGAATTCTAATTCTCCCAACCATTATTTATAATATGAGAACAACAACATTTAAAACTAAGATTGCAGCTGTCGCTATGTTACTGACAGGACTGACATTATCTTCTTCCTTACTTGCACAAGACATTTCGGGCACTTGGCATGGTAAACTCTCCCTTCCTACCGGCTCGTTAACCATTGTATTCCATATCAAGCATACGGAACAGGGGACTTATGTGACAACTCTTGACAGCCCCGATCAGGGAACCAAAGATATAAAAACGGAAACAACTTCTTTTCAAGACTCTACACTGACTGTTCAGATACCGATTATCCATGCTTCTTATAAAGGAAAGCTGAATACCGACCAAACCATTACCGGCACATTCACACAAGGAATGCCCCTCCCATTGAATCTGACGAAAGGAGAGTTTAGCGGGCCTAAACGCCCGCAGGAGCCTCAGCCACCTTTTCCTTATAAGGTCGAGGAAGTCAGCGTAAAAAATACGCAGGACGGAATCACTCTAGCAGGCACATTAACCCTTCCGGAGAAAGGGAATAAATTTCCGGCTGTAGTATTGGTTACGGGAAGTGGTGCTCAAAACAGAGATGAAGAAATCATGGGTCATAAACCATTTCTTGTTATCGCCGATTATCTGACACGTAACGGAATTGCCGTACTAAGATGCGATGATCGTGGCACAGCCGCTTCGCAAGGAGATTATGCAAGTGCTACCAACGAAGATTTCGCAAAAGATACGGAAGCAGCGCTGAACTATCTACGCAGCAGAAAAGAAATTAATACCCGGAAAATCGGCATTATCGGACATAGCTGCGGTGGAACAATCGCATTTGATATTGCCGCCAAAGACTCCAACATTTCATTTATCATATCATTGGCAGGAGCTGCCGTGCGAGGTGACAGCTTGATGCTTAAACAAGTTGAATTGATTTCCAAGTCCCAAGGGATGCCCGATCCGGTGTGGCAGACAATGAAACCGTCCGTTCGCCACAGATACTCTTTATTACAGCAAACGGACAAGTCGGCGGATGAAATCAGAAAAGAAGTTTACGCTGATGTTACCAGAACCATGTCTGCCGAACAGTTGAAAGACCTGAATACCGTACAACAACTATCTGCCCAAATAAACTCCATGACTTCACCGTGGTATCTCCACTTTATGAGATACGATCCGACTGCAAGTCTGAAAAAAATAAAGTGCCCGGTCCTCGCATTAAACGGAGAAAAAGACATTCAGGTAGATGCCGATATGAATCTGGCTGCTATCAAGCAGCACATCAGCGAGAACGGAAACAAGAATGTGACAATCAAAGCCTATCCAAAACTGAACCACCTGTTTCAAACTTGTGAGAAAGGAACTTTAGCCGAATACGGACAACTGGAAGAGACGATAAATCCGGAAGTCCTGAAAGACATGGCTGAGTGGATAAAAAAGCAATAAATTGATTTAAATCAAAATCATTCCTGACGAACTCATTCTGAGAGATTTTGTTTTACCTTTGCACCCCGTAAAAAATACGCTAAATAAAGAAGGTAAAAAGTAACAGGTATCAGGTTAGGTTTCGTATGAAGAAAAGTCTTATTGCATTGGCATTCGGTACCCTCGGACTGGGTATCGCCGAGTTCGTGATGATGGGTATACTGCCCGATGTAGCCAGAGATTTAAAGATAAGCATCCCTGCTGCCGGACATTTCATTTCCGCCTACGCACTAGGCGTTTGTGTCGGCGCCCCTGTATTGACATTAGCACGTAAATATCCATTAAAACATATACTGCTGGTATTAGTCACGCTGATTATGGTAGGCAATATCTGTGCGGCATTATCACCTAACTACTGGATGCTGCTTATCTCCCGCTTCATCTCCGGACTCCCTCACGGAGCCTATTTCGGGGTCGGTTCTATCGTTGCGGAAAGGCTTGCCGATAAAGGCAAGAGTTCAGAAGCTGTCTCCATCATGATAGCCGGAATGACCATCGCCAACCTATTCGGCGTACCGCTGGGAACTTCTTTAAGCACCATGCTTTCGTGGCGGGCTACCTTCCTGCTGGTAGGTCTTTGGGGAATCGTCATTCTGTATTACATCTGGCGTTGGGTTCCTCAGGTAGAAGGGCTGAAAGATACCGGTTTCAAAGGACAGTTCCGCTTTCTCAAAACTCCGGCTCCCTGGCTCATTCTGGGTGCTACGGCATTAGGTAATGGCGGCGTATTCTGCTGGTATAGCTATATCAATCCAATGCTCACTCATATCTCCGGTTTCTCTGCCGAAAGTATCACCCCGCTGATGATTCTTGCCGGATTCGGTATGGTCATGGGAAATCTGATCAGCGGGCGGCTCTCCGACCGTTACACTCCCGGAAAGGTAGGAACTGCCGCACAAGCACTGATCTGCCTGATGCTATTGCTTATCTTCTTCCTTTCTCCCTACAAATGGGCGGCTGCGCTATTGATGTGCCTCTGCACCGCAGGACTGTTTGCCGTATCCAGTCCGGAACAGATATTGATAATCCGTGTAGCCAAAGGAGGCGAAATGCTCGGAGCTGCCTGTGTACAGGTAGCGTTCAATCTGGGAAATGCCATCGGAGCTTATGCAGGAGGGCTGGCAGTCAGCAGCGGCTACC